>LXNJ01000038.1_pt1 | contig 88126 bp, 62 predicted proteins | sample 809081 | NCBI WGS metagenome assembly LXNJ01 (sample SAMN04870510, study PRJNA318959) | sponge metagenome | biome: sponge; feature: marine sponge reef; material: water | host: Petrosia ficiformis | place: Greece: Milos, Mediterranean Sea | collected 2013-05-29 | depth 5-7 m
ATCCGCGCTATCGCGGATTGACGATCCAGCAGGCGGTAAGGCAACTGGTGAAGGCCAGTCCGAAACCGAAGCAAGCGGCAGAATCGAGGGCAAGAAACGGCGAGTTTCGGCACGTCTAAGCTCCAAGCAGTGTACAGGTAAGTATATAAATTCCTTTTTGAAGGCGTGCGCTTCCATTGACGCGTCAACGCCGGGAGCGAGGAGAGTGCGCCGCGCGTTCAAATGGGGCACGGTTGATCTGGCTGCCGAAACAGGTACAGTCTCCCGAGTTCTTGCCAACCTGTCAAGATGCACTTAGACTGACACTTACGGTGCGGGCTGTGCAGAGTACACGCCGGCGATAGGGCCTCGGTGAGCGTGATTGAGTTGGCTGCGCCGTGGTGGCTCGAGAAGCGTGCAAGCATGGCCTTGAGGATGTAGGCGTAGAACATTTGGGGGTTGAATGGGTCAGATAGTCATCACTGTCTTTGCATGCTCGGCCATGACCTGTCGTTTATTGTTTCGTCCCTTCTTGCTTGGTGTTGCCCTTATGAGCCTCGGCATCGCAAGATGCGGGAGCGATCCTAATCTCGAAGGAGCGCGGCTGGACCTCCGCAACAAGGACTACGACCGTGCGCTGGAGAATATCGCCAAGGCCGTTGAAAAGGATCCCAACAACAGCGAGGCGCTGCTGCTCAAGGGAGAAATCTTGCGGGCGGTTGTACTGGAAACCCCTGGTGCAGAGGATCGCGCCGCACTGGTGGAGGAGATGGCTTTTGCTTTTCGGCGCAGCGTAGTGATTGACCCGTTGAAGGCTGTTGAGGCGAAGCAGCACTTGGACATGGCTTACCTTCAGGAGTTTAACGATGGCTTCGACGCGTACAATCGTGCGCAGCACGTCTCCCATGAGGATAAGGGACATGCATTCAAGGAGGCTGCGCAACTGTTTCGCAACGCGGCGGTGATTTATCCAGACTCCATCAGCGCCTACATGAATGAGGCGTCAGCGTACTACAGCGGAGGCCTGTTGGCCGAGGCAGTAGAGACGTACGAGGCGGCCCTCAGCCTAGGCCACAGGGGACGGCAGGTGTATGTATACCTCACGCGCGTGATGGATCTGATGGCGCAGCAGGTCGCAGATGATGTGCTGCGTGCCAACTTGTACGAGCGGGCGGCGCGCGTATTGGCGCAGGGCCTCGAGCACCACGCTGAAGACATAGAGCTGCGAGATATGCTGCTGAATTTCTATGCACTGGCAGATAAGCCAGAAGAGGCGCTTGCCTTCTTTTCGGCGCAGTATGAAAACAAACGGGATGACAAGGTCTTCATGTACAACTATGGCACGTTGCTCCTGGCTGCGCAGGATTACCCGGCGGCTATCCAAAAGCTCGAAGCGGCTGTACGGCTAGATCCATCTTATACCAAGGCGCGCTTCAACTTGGGTGCCGCTCTGATCAATGAGGGTGTAAGTGTGGCAGCTGACTACAACGCGCTCACCGATTCACTGGACAGCCTGCGTGGGAGTGCGTCCTCAAGCATCATTCGGCGTATGGAGGCACGACTGGAGACGCTTTCCCAGCGTCGGCAACAGCTGTTTTATGGCGCTATTGATCATCTTGAGGTAGCGAAAGGCCTCGCGGCTGAGGCGCTCGAAGAGCCGCGGGACATTTGCCGTGCGCTGTTTCGTGCGTACGGGCATACCGACCAGCGTTCCAAGGCTGATGCGGTTATGGAATGCGCCGCGCTGGATTGATGCAGCGGTAGGCGCTGAATCCAATGCTTTGCAGTTAGGCATGCGCGAGTTGTCATCTACTGGGGATACCTCTTGGGGTTTTGGCACGAAGGCGGTGCATTCCGGGCAATCGCCCGATTTGGCCTCTGGTGCCATTATGACACCGGTATACCAAAGTTCAACGTACGTACAAGAGGGTCCGGGTCTGCACAAGGGATATGAGTACGGGCGTGTTTCCAACCCGACGCGGACAGCGCTGGAAGCCAATCTGGCTGCGATGGAAGGCGCAGCGCACGGCATCGCCTTTTCGTCCGGTGTTGCAGCTGCGGATGCGATCCTGAAGTGTTTGCGGCCAGGTGATCACATTATCTGTTCCAGTGACATCTACGGGGGCAACTATCGCCTTATGACAGCGGTGTATGGCCCCATGGGCCTCTCGGTGTCTTTCGTTGATCTAACGGATTCTGAACGGCTGCAGCGTGTTTTGCTGCCGCACACCAGGCTCATCTGGCTGGAATCTCCAGGCAATCCGTTGCTTAATGTGATCGACATTGAGGCTGTGGCACTCGCTGCGCGGGCGCGCAATATCACCGTTGTCTTGGACAACACGTTTGCAACGCCGTACCTCCAGCAGCCGCTGAGCCTGGGTGCCGATCTGGTGCTTCATTCTACGACAAAGTACATTGGTGGCCATTCGGATGTTATTGGTGGGGCGGTATGCACGAATCGGGATGACTGGGCAGAGAAGCTGCGTTTCCAGGTCAAGTGTGCCGGTGCCGTCCCGGGTCCGATGGATTGCTTCTTGCTCCTCCGCGGCTGCAAGACGCTGCATCTGCGTATGGCGCGACACTGCGCGAATGCGCGCCATCTTGTTGCCTATCTGGAGGCGCACCCAAGCGTTGCGCATGTATATTACCCGGGGCTGCCATCGCATCCAGGTCATGTGCTGGCAGCCCGTCAGATGTCCGACTTCGGGGGGATGATCTCCTTCAACTTGCGGGACGAAAGCATGGAGGCCACCATGCGTGTGCTGACGGGCACTCGCCTGTTCGCGCTTGCCGAAAGCCTGGGGGGTGTGGAAAGTCTGATTGGGCACCCTGCCTCCATGACCCATGCCTCCATTCCGCATGAAGAGCGTTTGGCGATGGGGCTGCGCGACAGCCTGATTCGACTTTCTGTGGGCATCGAGGATGTACTGGACCTGGAAGCCGACCTGGGTGCTGCACTTTCCAAGGTCTGACCACACGCTGTTATCCCAGGCGCTGCGATTCAAGGTGGCACAAACATGCGCCACTATCTGCCCAAGCAAAGTACTGGAACCGCAGATGCGCAGGCGAGCGCCCTTTGTGCCAGTAAGCATTGAGATGCGCGGAGGTACTAATGATGTGAGGCCGGCACTATTGCGTTGAAGCCGTGACGGGGCTAAACCGGAAGGGCTGGTCAGTACGCCAGCACGGCGCTCGCTGCGCTTTTGATCTCGTCCTCTTGTGGCAGGACATATCGCTCGAGCGGATCAGCATAAGGCACATAGGAGAATGCACTCGCGACCCGACGCACGGGCGCATCCAAGTACTCAAACGCAGTATCCGCAATCTGCGCACAGATCTCTGCGCCAAAGCCAATGAATTCGTGATCTTCGTGCACCACCAACACGCGATTGGTTCGCTTCACAGAGGTGATTACGGCATCCATATCAACAGGTACAATGGTCCGCAAATCCAAGACTTCTATGGAAGCGTTCAGCTCGTGTGCCAAGGCCTGCGCTATACCCAGGCACTTGTGGACCATGTAGCCGTAAGTGACTATGGTAAGATGTGTGCCCGCACGGCAGACGCGGGCCTTGCCAAAGGGCAACAGGAAGTCGGCAGCAGGCTCGGGGCTGCGCGCAGCGGCCGAGCGGTACAGGGCCTTGTGCTCAAGAAAGAGCACCGGATCCTGGCTTCTGATAGCCGTCTTCAGTAGTCCCTTCGCGTCGGCAGCGTTCGAAGGAAGCACAACGTGAAAGCCAGGCATATGTCCGAAGATGCTTTCAACGTTTTGGGAATGACATATGCCTCCGTGAATGTAGCCGCCCACGGGTACCCGGATTACCATGGGGCAGCTCCAGGTGTTGTTTGACCGGTATCGCAGCGAAGACACCTGACTCCGCAGCTGCTGCATAGCGGGCCAGATATAGTCGGCAAACTGTATCTCGATGACTGGCTTGAATCCTGCTGCGCTGAAGCCCACCGCCGTACCGACTACGGACGCTTCTGCTAACTGGGTGTTGAAGCACCGGTCCGCGCCGAAGCGGGCCGTCAAGTTGCGTGTAGCTGTGAACACGCCCCCCTTGGGGCCGGCGACATCCTCCCCGTACACGAGGACCTTGTTGTCGCGCTTCATCTCTTCATGCAACGCGTGGTTGATGGCATCAACCATGACGACGGGTTCTCCTCCGGCCTGCCGGACTTCTTCAGTAACCGGTGCAACACCCTCAAAATAGGTATGGTTGGTAGCAGATTCGGGTAGGGGGTCTGGCTGCTTCAGTGCCCAGACTGCCGCTGCGTCAACCTTCTGGCGCACTTCTGCACGCATGGACCCCAAATCAGCTGTTGTTATGATGTCTGCCTCCAAGAGCGCTGTCTCCAGCCGCGAGATGGGGTCGGCTTCGCGATCTTCAACAAGCTCTCTTTCCGTACGGTACTTCAAGTGATTGTCGGACGACGAATGCGGTAAGAGCCGCACCACATCGGCTACAAGGCAGACCGGCCCGTTGCCTTGGCGAATGTGCGCAATGGCAGCCTTGGCTACGGCGTAGACCTTGAAGAAGTCTGTACCATCCACGCGATAGCGTGTAAGGCCTTCATATCCTGCAGCTAGTTTGTAGGGTGTCCCGCCTGCCGTCTGGTCAGAAACATGGACCGAGATGGCGTATTTGTTGTCCTGCACCAGAAAGAGTACAGGGGCCCGACTGCGGGCAGCCCAGTTCAGCGCTTCATGGAAATTTCCCTGCGACGTAGCGCCGTCGCCGCTGGAGCAGAGCACATAGGCATCGGTTTCCTGACGCATGAGTGCTAGTCCCATCCCGAGCGCAGGCAAGAACTGAGAGCCCACAGACGAGGATACCGCGAAGACATTGCGCGCGCGTGCACTAAAGTGCTGCGGCAGCTGTCGTCCACCGGAGTTTGGGCTGGTAGCCTTGGACAGGTGATCCAAGAGGGTATCTTTTACGGTTTGACCCAGCATCAGCGCCAGCACTAAGTCCCTGTAGTACGGTGTGAACCAGTCGTGGCCCGGGCGTGTAAGGAGTGCTATCGCTGCCTGAGTTGCTTCGTGTCCAGAGCATCCAATGTGGAAAAATCCTCGGCCCTGCTTCAGAAGCGCCAGCATCTTGTGGTCGAGATACCGCGCCGTATGCATGGTCCGGAAGACACGTAGCAGCGTCCGCACATCAAAATCCGTCGGGCCTACCCGCTCGATGGTTAGGCCATTGCCAACGATGTCGCCTGCTGCAACGCCGCTGCCCTGCGTCCCACCGTTCATGCCGTTCGGACTAATGCCAGGCCGAAGGCTGGTTGCTCGGCGCTGATCCGTTAGTCCTGATTCCACGGGGCGGCTCGTCATAGGTTCAGCGGACTGTTGCAGTCCAAACCTTGGCAAAAGATTGCATGCACAAGGACCAAAGAATACGCTTTGGTGGAGCGTGTGGTTCCAACCCCTGGCCGTGTGCCGCGCGCGGCCAGGTCGGCCCAATTGCTTGCTGGCTGTTCAGTCGCTAACGGGATGACTGCGCCGACCGCATACGGCCGGCTAAAGGGGCACTTCAGGCGAGCATTGCCCAGGCCTTTGCGGAGTGCCCATAACCACCAGGTTCCTGGCGGCTGTCCGGGCGCGCCAGGCGCAGGTCGGAATTCCTGGATCTGATCGCCGAAGACTGCGGGGAAGCTGCATCGGCGCATCAGGTTCGGGAGCTATGCCGGTGTTTCTGCATGCGGCAGCGTGAACCAGAACTGCGTACCCTGATCGCGCTCACTGGCCACATGGATGGTTTCCTTGTGCGCCTGCAGGATCTGTTTCACGATTGAGAGGCCTAGGCCAGCGCCGCCGCTTTTGCGCGAACGGTCCGGCTCTACCCGGTAGAATCGCTCAAAGATGTGCTCTTGGTGCTCCTTTTTGATGCCGCGGCCCTGGTCAGCTATCTCAACAAGAACCTTACCTTCCTGGTGCACAATATGACACCAGACAGCACCCTGATCGCTGTACACGATGGCGTTCTCGATCAGGTTCACAAGCACGCGCCGAATCCTGTCTCGGTCCGCCCGCACGTACGCAGGTTCGCCCTTGACATCCAGCACAAGGCCTTTGCCTTCTGCTTTTGGGCGAAGCATTTCTGATACCTCGCCAGCGAGCTGTGTGACATCGAATATGGTAGGCCGGATCCAATCCTCGCGATATTCAAGCCGCGCGATCTCGATGAGGCTTTCAAAGAGATTACCCAGCCGCGACAGATTCATGAGGCCAGCCGCTGAGAACTTCTTCCGCTTGGCGGCTGCGAGTTTGGCTGATCCCAGCGCCTCCAAGTATCCGCTGATGGCAAAAATCGGGTTGCGGACCTCATGGGACACGTTGCCAATGAACTCGCCCTGAAGCCGCGTAAGGCGCTCCAGTTCGACGATCTTTTCGCGGTAACGGACATGCATCTCATCCAAGTGGTCAGCCAGGTCCTGGATTTCTGCAGAGCGTGTTTCAACGCGTATCGGAGTATCCAGCTTTCCCGCGGTGATGTCATTTGCACTCCGCCCGATGGCATGCAGTGGCTTGGTCACCTTGTCCGCAGCAATCCAGCTGCTGATCATTGCCATGATGATCGCCATGATCATGCCTACCAGAAGGGTGCGGCGCATTCGCCGCGCCGTCGTGTGCAGCGGACTCTCTGCCTGTTCTATGCCCACGGTACCTCCAGACAGCGGTAAATTGGATACGACGAGCACCCGATGCTCGCCATCCGGCGTCAGTCGGCTCCGGTAAGCAAAGCCTTGGCTCGCTGCAAGCTGCCACATCTCTGACCACATTTCCTGCGTGGTTGCTGCCTCGAATCCCTCGGGCTTGGCACTCCATCGGATGGCTTCTCCGAAGGCAACTACGATGTTCGCTTGGATCGCATCCGACAGGGCCGCAGTCACGGCTGCCTTTGCGCTGTCGGACGCGGCCTCGTCTATGATGCGAGCCACATCAGCGGCCTCTTCTGCATACGTAGCACGGGCCGCTTCCTCGACCTGGCTGCCGTGAATAAAGAGTACATACAGGATCACGCCAATGGTGGAGACAGCGACCAGAAGCACGGTCGTCAGAAACATCCACGTTTGCGTGGATGCGCGTCTCGGGAAGATTATTTCCCAGAGCTTTTGAAGCCATTGCAGGCTTCTGCGGTGCCCGCGGCTCTTCGGAATCAGCCCAGGGTCGGGCCTATGCAGTTTCCGTCGGGGCATCTTCGCGCCCGAAATCGTAGGCGTCATCCCGATCGTACACAAAGCGATAGCCTATACCGCGGACCGTTTGAATGTTTTCGGCGAACGGGCCCAGCTTTTCGCGCAGGTTCTTAATGTGGGCATCCACCGTACGCTCAGTGACCATCATGGCATCCCTCCAGATCGTTTCCAGCAGATGTCTCCGCCGAAATGCTCTTCGGGGGTGCCGTACCAGGTAGAGGAGGAGCTGAAACTCGGTGAGCGTGACACCAACGTCTTCGCCATCAATGGATGCGCGAAACTCGTCCTCATAGATCGTGAGGCCATCCACCTGCAATGTGCTGCTCTGCTCAACCCCGCAGCGGCGCAACACGGCATGAGCGTGCGCTAGGATCCTGGCTGGCGCCGCGGGCTTGGTCAGGTAATCATCACCGCCGAGCATGAGGCCGCGAATCTGATCCTCATCTTCGACCTTGGCGCTGAAGAATATGATGGGGATCTTTTCGGTCTCTATGCGTGACCGCAAGCGCCTGCAGACTTCAAAGCCATCAATCTTAGGCAGCATGATGTCCAGCAGGATCAGGTTGACCTTGCGGTTCGCCTTCGCCAGTGCCTCCTCGCCATCATAAGCTACCGATACATTGTAGCCTTCTTCTTCAAAGAAGTGACGTACGACTTCCGCGACATCCTCTTCGTCCTCTACGATCAGGATGTTAATCTCTCCGGGGTCAAGGGTTTGAACTGTCATAATGGACGTGTTTGTTTTGTGCAGGAGATTCCGCGGTGCGGGAGATCAGTGTCGCGTAGACGCCGGCCCGGTCAGTAGTGAGATTGCCAGCAGCAGGCGCGCCAGTCGATGGGCTGTCAGTGGCACGGTTGGCTGCAGGAGGTTTCCCGGCAGCAAGATCACTTGTTCGTGGGTAGGAATTAATTCTACGTGGCAGCCGCGATTATACAGTCCCTAAAGCGCTCCAGTCTGCAGCACTCCTGGCCCGGGCACTGCCTTCGTAAGGGGCAGCAGCGCGGCATGAACACAGCGCCATGCGCAAGGCCGGGTGTGAACGGCGCCGCAGTCCGCACAGGTCGTAACAGAACGGGTCGCAGACGGTGATACCCCGCACCGCATGGAATGTTGCGCGAGGCGCGTGGTGTTTGGCGATCCGTTTGGCCCTCGTATGCTATATTTGCACAGGTCTATGCAGGCGGTGCACGATGCAAGATTGGCTTATCCGGGGTGGGACACTTCTTGACCCGCATTCGGGTGCCAAGCGCCGCGCTGACATTGTGGTTGAACGCGGGCGTATTGCCGCCATCGGCGAAAACCTCAGCGTCAAGACACCCGGGATTCAATGCTACGACGCACACAACCGGCTGATTTCGCCGGGCTGGATGGATATGCACGTACACCTGCGCGAGCCAGGCTTTGAGCACAAGGAAACCATTGCATCCGGATGCCGCGCCGCGGCTTTTGGGGGCTTCACTGCCGTTGCCTGCCAGCCCAACACCATGCCGCCGACTGATTCGAGCGAAGTGGTGCAAGCGATTATGAAGCGCGCGGCAGGCCTTCCTGTTGATGTCCATCCGATCGCCTGCGTGTCCAAGAAACGGGAAGGGTTGGAGCTTGCGCCCCTCTTTGAACTTGCTGAGAGCGGAGCCGTCGCCTTCAGCGATGATGGCTCTCCCGTGCACAATGGCCACCTGATGCGCCGTGCACTGGAATACGCCTCGACACTGGACCGGGTCATTGTGAACCACTTGGAGGACCAGACGATGGGTACCAAGGGTCACATGAATGAGGGCGCTGTGTCAACACGCTTGGGGATAAGGCCGGTGCCGGCGTTATCGGAAGAGTCCATGCTCGCGCGTGACCTGCTGCTGACGGAGCTTACCGGTGCGTACCTGCATGTTCCGCACATCTCAACCGCTGCCAGCGTAGCCTTGGTGCGGAGCGCCAAGTCCAAAGGCATGAACGTGACCACGGAAGTTTGCACGCACCATTTTGCACTCACAGATGCAGCCGTGGAAGAGAGTGGATTTTCGACGGCGACGAAGATGCATCCGCCGCTGCGCACCGAAGCTGATGTAGAGGCGATCAAGCGCGGACTTCAGGACGGAACGATCGACGCGATCTGCACGGACCATGCGCCCCATGCCGCGTTCGAAAAGGACGTAGAATTCACTGAAGCACCGTTCGGGATTATAGGGTTGGAAACTGCCTGGGGCCTTACGGGCCGTTACATCATCGCCGAAGGATTCCTGAGCACGGCCGAAGCCATTTTCAAGCTCTGCGTGGCGCCCAGGCAGATTTTCCGTATTCCTGTGCCGGTAATTCGCGTTGGGGCACCAGCAAACCTGACCATCTTTGATGCCGAAACGAAGTGGACCTTCGAGGCCGGCCATATTCATTCGAAAAGCAGTAATACACCGTTTGTCGGCACGCAGCTGGTGGGTAGAGCCTGGGCCATCTACAACAACGGGCAGATGGTGACTAATGCGTAGCGTGCGCTGGGCGCAGGTGCACTGCGTCGCACCGCTCCATGCACCGGGTGCACACCATGCTCCAGGTGCAGTCGGTAAGGGCGGCCGCGCGCACATTGGGCCGCAAGGCCGGTGAGGCGCAAGATGCATATCGGGCTCCTCTTTGGGGGCCAGTCAGCAGAGCACGAAATCTCCATTGCCTCAGCCCAGGCCATATATACAGCCGCCGACAGGGAACGCTACGTAATCAGCCTGATTGAGATAGGGCAGGATGGAGGTTGGCGCCTGATCAAGCCTGCGGCTGGAGGCGCTTGGCCCCATGGCGATGCCGGATCTCCGGTAGTCCTGCTGCCCCACAAGGGAAGGCTGCTATCCGCTACACCGCCCTTTGCTGAGCTGGCCAGGCTGGATGTGGTCTTTCCAGTATTGCACGGTCCTAACGGAGAGGACGGCACAGTGCAAGGCCTCTTGCAAGCGTACGGCATTGCCTGTGTGGGTTCCGGCGTCCTTGGGTCGGCCATTGGGATGGATAAGGATGTGATGAAACGGCTGCTGCTCCAGGCGGGCCTGCCAACGGCGCGATGTCTGGTGCTACACAGCGGTGAAGCTAATCTGTATACGTATGCGCAGTGCGCACGAGTCCTGGGCAGCCCTTTGTTTGTCAAGCCGGCCAATACCGGCTCGTCCGTAGGCATTGGCAAGGCGGCGACGCAGGAAGCGTTTGATTCCGCGCTTGCCCACGCATTCAGATACGACCACAAGGTCGTAGTGGAGGAATTCATTGAAGGCCGCGAGATCGAGTGTGCGGTTATCGGGTCTGTGCACCCACGCGTTTCCGTGCCCGGGGAGATAGTCACCACGCACGAGTTCTATTCGTACAAAGCAAAGTATCAGGACGAGGCGGCTACCACCCTTCTCATCCCGGCGGACCTGCCGGATGCGGTCGCTGCTCAACTGCCGGCGCTGGCCATAAAGGCCTATCGCGCGCTCTGCTGCGCAGGCATGGCCCGTGTGGACTTTTTCCTGGACACGAATGACCATCTCTGGATCAACGAGGTCAACACGATTCCGGGCTTCACGCGGCATTCCATGTTTCCAGTTCTTTGGGCGCACACAGGCCTGAGCTTTGCGGAGCTGATTGATGAGCTCATCGCCGATGCTTTGGCACGCCATGTACGCAGCGCAAAGCTATTGCGTAATCGCTGATGCGTTACTCGACCGATACGCGCACCCTCCGCCCCGGCGAAACGTATGTAGCCATCCGCGGTGAGCGGTTTGATGGCCATGACTTTATTGCGGAAGCCATCCGCAAGGGCGCCCGCGGCGTGGTGGTGGAACGCCCTGTTGCTACGCCGTGCCATGTCGCCGTGACGCTGGTTGACAATGCCGAACGGTTCCTGGCATTGGAGGCACATAAGAAGCTGTTGGCGTGCGGCCCGACCGTCGTGGCCATCACAGGCTCGGTTGGCAAGACCAGTACGCGCAATGCCATCACGAAGGTGCTCCGCGGGCAGTTTCCAGTGCTGTCCACTACAGGCAATCTGAACACCGTCCTGGGTATTTCGCTGACGTTATTGAACAACGACTTTGACCGGAGCACGAAGGTCGTGCTGGAGATGGGTGCGAGCCAGTCGGGTGACATCGCCGAGCTTTGCGGCTATTTTCCCCCGGACGTTTCTGTTGTCACCAACGTGTATGGTGTGCATCTTGAGTCGTTTGGTACCATTGCACGTGTGGCCCGTACCAAGGCGGAAATTGTGGGAGCCCTGACGGGCAGCGGGGTTGCATGCCTTAACGCGGACGATCCGCACGTATCCGCGATGGAGAAGATGCACACGGGACGCACCGTGCGTTACGGTACGCGCGCTGCCTGCGACATAGGACCGAACCACATCACCGCGACCCTCCCGCTTCTCGGCGACCATGCCATCTACTTGGCGTTGGCCGCGTTTTCTGTTGGGCATGTGCTAGGCATGTCTCGCGCGGCCATCAACGCGCGCCTTGGCTTGCTTCAACCGGAAAAGGGTCGACTTTCAAAGCTGCCAGGCCGTTCGGGTTGTACGCTCATTGATGATACCTATAACGCTTCGCCGGCGACTACGCTCAGCGCGCTCCGCGTTCTGTCGCGCGAGCCAGCCCAGCGCCGCATCGCCTACCTTGGCGATATGCTGGAGCTCGGCTCCGAGTCCGCTGCGGAGCACCTCCGAATCATCCGGGCAGCGTCACGCACCACGGATCGCCTTGTTCTGGTCGGCCAGTGCATGGCCGAAGCACACGGAATGTTGCCGCCAGCAGTGCGTCGGGCCATTGTGGTATTCAGCAGCGCGCACGAAGCGGTCGAAGCCTTGCGAAGCGGCCATCCCGCAGTACCAGGTCCAGCCGACGCCTTCCTGGTGAAAGGCTCGCAAGGCGTCCGCATGGAGCGCATCAGTCGGGCGTTGCTGGACGAAGACACGGATCCCACGACGGTCCTGTGTCGGCAGTCTGAAAGCTGGCAAGCGATCTGAGACGCCCCGCATTGTACTAGTAGCGGGGCGCGTATGTCTCAACCAGTCTGCAATCGCTTCCTATCACGCGCGCGGCAGAAAAGCTGGGTTCGCCGCTGATGACGCCACAGGTGTACACGGCCGCTCGTTTGTTTACTAACGGAATGGTGTGCATGCATTCAACGCGTGCTATGAACGCACACGTCTGCACGTACGAACATGCTGCCGCTATTGGCGTTAAACTGTTCCATATCTACGGGTTGAGCTGCGCCTATGGTTGAAGACATCATTGTGGTCTTGCGGAGCCTTCAGCGCATTGTAATCACGACGCATATTCGTCCTGACGGGGACGCGATAGGTTCTCAGCTCGCTCTTGGGCTTTTTTTGAAGCAGTTAGGCAAGTCCGTGACGATGATCAATGCCCACACCGTGCCCAGTACGCTGGCATGGATGGATGGTGCTGAAGACATTCAGGTCTTTACAGATTCGCTGGCGCAAGTCAGTACACTGTTGCGGGCTGAGGCCATCGTAGTGTTGGACCTCAATGCTGCCCACCGCCTGGGGACTGGCATCGGGGATCTAGTGCAGGACACGGCAGGGATCAAGATTCTGATAGATCATCATCGGCAACCGGAGTCATGGTTTGATCTGTCCTATGTGCGAGAGGATGCAGCGGCTACGGGCGAATTGGTTTACGCGCTGATCAAGGCATGGGATGAGGCGCTGCTCCGAGGACCGGTAGCTACTGCGCTGTATGTGGCGATCATGACCGATACGGGGCAGTTCCGGTATGCTACGGTTACGCCGGCGGTGCATCGCATCGTTGCCGACGTACTGGACCGGGGTGCCAGGAAACCCGCTGAGGTATACGCCGAAATATACCAGACGCACACCCCCGAGTGGCCCAGGCTGCTAGGGCACGTTATGAACACTCTCACGCTGCGTTTTGATGGCAAGCTGGCCTACATCGTGGTCACGCGCAACATGCTCGAAACCACATCGGCAGACTATCAGGATACGGAGGGCTTCGTGGAATTCGCGATGGCCGTAGAGGGCGTGGAAGCAGCGCTGGTGTTTTCGGAAACACGCAAGGGCGTCAAGGTGAGCTTTCGATCCAAGGGCGCGTGCGCCGTGGATGGGTGGGCGCGATCATTCGGCGGCGGCGGTCACCGGAATGCAGCGGGTGCCTTTATACGGGGCCCGCTGCAGGAGATCATTGACACGGTAGTCAAGTCTGCGCCGAAGCACATCAGTTTGGCGGAGGCACCGGTTGAAGATGAACTCTCGGCGGATGACAAGCAGTATCTATCGATCCTAACTGGAATATGATGAAAGTCTCTGTAACGACCTTGCCGCTTGTCAGTCTGGATGTGGACCTCCTGCTGCTCCTTGTGACCGAAGGGGATGCAGGCATCACGGCGGAAAATATCGGGGGCGAAATAGGCCAAGCACTAGAGTTGACGTTGTCGGACTTTTCCGGCAAGGCAGGCGAATCTGTCGTGGTTTACCCGGCTGCCACCCGCGCACATCGCGTGGCTTTTGTCGGTTTGGGGGATTCAGCCGATGATGCCGAAGCACTCCGCGAGGCCGCTGCTACGGGTGCTGCGCTGGCAAAAAAGACCAATGGCACCACCGTGGCGCTTCGTATACCGGACGTGGCGCTCGACAGCGATGTGACGGGGCAGGCACTGGTGGAGGGATTCATGCTTGCATCGTACGAATTTCAGCGTTACAAGGAAGAGGACGAGCGCACGCATGATCGCACTGAGCGCTTCGTTCTGCATGCTGGGGCGCATGAACAAGCCGTGCGGCGCGGTGCGGAACGCGGGCGTGTGATTGCAGAATCGACTTGCACCGCGCGCGACCTCGTCAACATGTCGCCGCATGAAAAAACTCCTACGTTGCTGGGCAAGGCCGTCGAAAGGCACGCCAAGAAGAACGGCTTCGACGTAACAGTGTGGGACAAGGCAGAGATTGAGCACGAAAAGATGGGCGGTCTTCTCGCCGTCAATCGCGGCAGCCCAGAACCGCCTGCATTTATTGAGATGACTTGGCAGCCGAGCAAAGCGGCCAATAGTCGACCGGTGGTACTCGTGGGGAAGGGCATCGTGTTCGATACGGGCGGTTTGTCTTTGAAGCCCACCAAGGACTCGATGGATCACATGAAGGCGGACATGGCCGGGGGTGCCGCGGTCATTGGGACGCTGGAGGCGCTAGCCCGCCTGGACGTTCCGTTGTACGTTGTGGGGCTGGTGCCCGCGACAGACAACCGTCCGGGGGCGTTTGCGTACGTGCCCGGCGATGTCCTAACGATGCACTCCGGCAAGACGGTCGAAGTGCTCAACACCGATGCTGAAGGACGCCTGATCCTTGCGGATGCGTTGTCTTACGCGAAGATCTACCGTCCGGAGCTCGTAATCGATCTTGCGACGCTGACCGGCGCGCAGGTTGTTGCCTTGGGCAGCAAGGTCGCCGCTGCAATGACCAATCGGGGTCCCATCGCGGCCTTGTGCGAGGCCGGCGATCAAAGCGGCGATCTGGTACATCCGATGCCGATGCATGCGCATTACGGCGATGCGTTGCGAAGCCATGTAGCGGACATCAAGAACATCGGTAACCGTGAGGCCGGCAGCATAACGGCTGCCAAATTCCTAGAGCATTTTGTGGACTACGACTGGCTCCATGTGGATCTGGCGGGCCCGGCTTTTCTCCAGAAGGCGATGCCGTACCGTCCTGAGGGCGGGACCGGCTTTGGGGTGCGGTTACTCGTGGAGTTTCTTACGCGGATGGCGAGCACCAGAAAACGCTAGTGTTTCAAACTTCCTCAGGATCTCGGCCAGGCGCTTTGCCGAAGGGCAGGCCGCGCATCGCGATTACACACGGTGATCCCAATGGGATTGGCCCGGAGGTCGCGCTTAAGGCTCTGACAGATCGGCGATTACTTCAGTTTTTTGAGCCTATCCTCGTCGGTTCAGCGCATGTATTCAGGCGCTATGCTCATCAATACAACCTCGGTGCGCTTCGACTGCGAATTGCCAGGGAAGTATCGACAACCGTTCCAGAAGGCAGCACAAAGATCATAGACACCTTGCCCGGCCGCAAGGCACGCATTGCTGTAGGGCAGACCACGCCAGAGGCGGGCCGACTGGCGCTGGAAGCTGTCGGCACAGCCACGGAACTGGCGATAGCCGGTGAAGTCGATGGCATCGTGACCGCGCCCATTTCCAAGCATGCTATCGCGCTGGCTGACTATGACTTTGCCGGTCATACGGAGTTTCTGGCCCGACAAACAGGGGCCAAGCATCCAATGATGATGATGGTCGCTGCATCTCTGCGCGTTGGGCTTGTGACAATTCATATTCCGATCAAGCGCGTGGCCGGTGCAGTGCGGCGCAGTGTGATCAAGCAGCGCATTAAAAGCCTATGCCAGAGCCTTGTGCAAGACTTTGGAATCGCCAGGCCCAAGGTCGCTGTTCTGGGGCTGAATCCGCATGCGGGCGAGGGTGGGGTGCTGGGCAGCGAGGAAACTGAAGAGATCCTGCCGGCGATTCAGGAGAGCTGCCGCAACAGTTTGCTGGCGTTCGGCCCGTTTCCTGCCGATGGCTTCTTTGGCACTTCGGCCTACCGGCAGTATGACGCCGTCCTTGCCATGTACCACGACCAGGGGCTGGCGCCATTCAAGGCCCTGGCCTTCGAAGAAGGTGTAAACTTTACTGCGGGCCTGCCGATCGTGCGCACATCGCCTGATCACGGCACGGCCTTCGGTATTGCGGGGCAAGGGATAGCATCACCGCTCAGCCTTCGAAAGGCGATTCTCCTTGCGATTGATATCGTTCGGCAACGCCAGAAGAGCGAATTGTGAGCAGAATCCGCCCTGTGACTCCAGGAATTTTTCAGGCGGCGAAGCAAAACAGTCCATGGCCTGGAGGCCGGGCCACGGACCGGGTCTCAGTACCGCGCTATGCGCGTGCGTCGTGGAATCCACAGCGCGGGCATTGCTGCGTACATTTGCTCAGCCTGCGAGCAGGACGTATCTTCTCCGATTGCTTACCATACCTATAGCCGTTGTTATGGATGCCATACTAGATATTCAGGGATTAATAGACGAGTTGATCAAGTATCCGCTTCTGGTCATGCTTCTGGGCACAGGTGCGTACTTGACCCTGCGGCTCGGATTTATACAGTTCCGGCGCATGGGCCATGGCATCAAGGTGGCCATGGGCAAGTACGATGATCCCAACGATACCGGTGATGTTACGCACTTTCAGGCGCTCACTACGGCGCTTTCGGCCACGGTGGGCATCGGCAACATCGCCGGCGTTGCGATCGCTATCCACTGGGGCGGGCCTGGGGCAATCTTCTGGATGTGGATGACGGCCCTGCTTGGTATGGCTACCAAGTACACTGAGGTTACGCTGGCACTGCGGTTTCGGCATGTGGAGACAGGCGCTGGCAAGATGGTGGGCACCGTCTCCGGGGGCCCTATGTACTATATCGAGCGGGGGCTGGGAAGCAAGTTCAAGCCGCTGGCAGTCCTTGTAGCTACCGGCCTAGTTTTTACAGCGTTGCTAACGGGCAATGCGATCCAGGCGAATACCGTTGCAGATCTGATGAATGCGGAGTTCGGGACTGCGACCTGGGTAACAGGCCTGCTCACAGCCGGTGTGGTTGCGCTCGTGATTCTAGGCGGCATCTCGCGAATAGGCAAGGTTACGGGAATTCTGGCACCCACCATGGCAGCCATTTATGTCGCCGGCGGGCTGGTGATTCTGGGCATTAATTTCGAAACGGTCCTGCCTTCGCTGGGTCTGATCTTCACTGAGGCATTCAATCCTACTGCGGGCGTCGCGGGCACGGGCGTTGGCATCTTGCTGCAGACGCTCTTGTGGGGTGTTCGTCGTGGCCTGTTTTCCAATGAAGCGGGACAAGGCTCCGCGCCGATTGCGCACTCTGCCGCCAAGACGGAGGAGCCGGTCTCTGAGGGTGTCGTGGCCTTGCTGGAGCCGTTTATTGACACTATTGTCATCTGTACGATCACGGCGCTGGTGATCCTCACCACCGGTGTTTGGGATGCCACGACCCCGACGGCCCTTACGCTCACGGAAGGCGGGGACTATTCGTATGTGGAGCATACGGACCGGGGCTACCAGCCCGTGGATTCCGACGCACTGCCGGCAGCCATTGAAGTGCGAGAGGGGCAGCAGATGGGCGGAGTGCGGTTCGCATGGCATGAGGTGCCGGTTACAGAATTGTATCTGGATCAGGATCAAACGGTGCTGTTCTCCGGGGAGATCCGGCCAGGCAGCAACGTAGCCGTGGCCTTGAATGGCCAAAGCTATGAAACGCTCTACGGCCCTGCAGTCGAAAACGGTGCACCGCTCACCGCGTTTGCTTTCTCCAATGGCTTGGGGCGCTTCGGCAACTTCATCGTTGTCATCAGCGTGCTCCTCTTTGGGATCTCTACAGCGATCTCATGGAGTTATTATGGGGATCGCAGTGCGATGTACATCTTTGGGCGGCCCGCAATACTTCCGTATAAGCTGCTTTTTGTGGTGATGCACTTCGTCGGTGCCGTGGTATCGCTGAACGTGATCTGGAACTTGGGCGACACGGCGCTGGCACTTGTTACGATACCAAACGTGTTGGCGCTGGTGTTGTTGTCGGGCATAGCAAAGAAGCTCACCGACGACTATTTCAGTGCATTCGGCTCCAACGTCTCTCGCGACGACTACCTGCGCATCACGAGAGAGCGACAACGCGCGCGGCGCAATCAGGACTAAGCGATCTCCTGCAACCAAGACAGCCGGATATGACCTCCAAAGACCGGATATGACTTCCAAAGGTGGGGTGACGCGTGCAGCACCTGCACTTTGGCACGCGCTGGTGCCGCTGGCCTTCCTCATCGTGCTGCTATCCGGATCCGTCATGCTTTTCGGGTCGGACTCCTCGTTCGGCCCGAATCAGATTGCACTGATGCTCTCTGCGGTGGTGGCTGCGGTGATGGGCATGCGGATCGGGTTCAGCTGGAAGGAGCTTCAGGAGGCAATGGTCAAGGGCGTTTCTTTGGCTATGGGGGCGATCTTCATTCTTTTGGCGGTCGGTGCACTCATCGGCACTTGGATCATGGCTGGCATCGTACCCACCATGGTTCAATACGGGCTACAACTCTTAAGCCCAAAGGTTTTTTACGTTGCTTGCTGTGCGATCTGCGCACTGATTGCTATAGCCACGGGAAGTTCATGGACGACCGCTAGCACCGTGGGCGTTGCGCTGGTAGGCGTTGCCTCGGCTTTGGGGCTCAGCCTGGGCATCACCGCGGGAGCCATCATTTCAGGGGCTTACTTTGGCGACAAGCTGTCGCCTCTTTCGGATACCACCAACCTGGCACCGGCCATGGTGGGTACTGATTTGTTCACCCACATACGCCACATGTTGTGGACCACGGTGCCGAGCATTGTCATCGCCCTGATCGTGTTTGCCGTGCTTGGACTTGTCCGCGTGCCTCCGGCTGGAGGCTCGGCGGATCTGGAGGCTATGGTGCTTGCACTGAATCAGACGTTTATGATAGAATGGTATCTGCTGATTCCGCTAGGTGTGGTGCTGTTTGTGATTTACAAGAGGGTGCCGGCCTTTGCTGCGCTCTTGATCGGGGCGCTGTTAGGGGGCGTTTTTGCCGTCGTGTTTCAGCAGGATGCCGTGCTTGCCTATGTGGGCGAAACCGAATTGCCGCGCCTTGCGGCGCTGCTCAAGGGATTCTGGAGGGCCTTGTTCGAAGGTTTTGCAGCGGACACCGGTAGTGCAGCCCTCGACGATCTGCTGACGCGTGGGGGCATGACCAGCATGCTTAACACTATCTGGCTTATTATTTCGGCCATGATGTTTGGTGCGTCCATGGAGAAGGCAGGCTTCTTGCGCGTTATTGCAACGCGCGTCATGAGCCTGGCCAAATCCACCGGCAGCATGATCGCCACGACGATCGCGACAAGCATCTCCATGAACATCATCGCATCGGACCAGTACATAGCAATTGTCGTGCCGGGCCGGATGTTTCGCGCCGAGTTTGAGCGTCGCCGTCTGCATTCCAAGAATCTGTCCCGCGCGTTGGAGGACTCGGGCACGCTTACGTCGGCACTGGTCCCTTGGAATACCTGTGGTGCGTTCATGGCCGCCACGCTCGGTGTCCCTACGCTGGTCTATCTGCCGTACGCGGTGTTCAATTACGTCAGTCCGTTAGTGTCGACGATCTACGGCTTTACGGGATTCAGCATCGTCAAGGTGGATAACGTCGAGGCTGTACCCACCGTTGCCCAGGCAGCACCAGCGTAGTACGGCCGCAAGTGTCCGGCGGACGGCTCTGTGATCGGATGGCGCGTATCCGGGTAGAATGTTTCGCTGGCGGCCTGTGATGCGCTCAACGCGCCCTCGCCATCATGGCAGATGTGCATCCCCAGTGCTGCAAGGGCCGCAGCCTCTGATCGAGCTGCGAAAGATCAGAGGCAATAGCGTGGGCGATCTTGGTTGGGCCATATAATCGGTTCGGGCAACCCTCAATCGATCACGATTCATCCGCGCCAAAGCCCAAATGACTTTGATACTATGCGCAACTGTTTGGCCCAGATTGATTTCCTGGAGACGCAGATCCGGGGAGTGGATCAGCAGATTGCCCACCCGGCTGCGCAGTCCCATTTCCAGAAACAGGTCGAGATCTTGCAGGGCTTCCGGGGGACCGGGTTACTTGCGGCAATGCAGCTTCTATGCGCATTGGGGGGACTTTCGCCACTTTGGACACCAACAGCGCTAAGGGCTTACCTGGGTCTGGTGCCCTCCCAACAGTCGTCCGGAGCCGCGGCCCGGTGCGGATCCATTACGAGACCAGCAATGTGCACGCCTGCAAAGCGCTGGTCAGTGCAGCCTGGAAGTACACGTATGCCCCCTATATCAGCGTCGCGTTGTGCAAGCGACAGGAACGCTTACGCGGAGTGGTGATCAATCTGAAGGCAGAGCGCCGGCTGTAACGCTACCAGGCCTTGAAACAAGGGCGGCCACGGCGGCTGCCGTAGCCATTGCGCACGCGCTGGTCGGCTTCTTGTGGGAGGCCCTGCAACCAGACCTCGTGGCGTAACCCCAACGGATGTGCTTTGTATGAAATGGCTTGGAGCTCACGCCCAGCCGCGATAGAATGGCCGTATCGGCTGTAGCGCAAGCGGAGGGGACAGCCCCGGTGCAGCCATCCCCTCCGCAGGCTGGCTACTTCACAAGCATCATCTTCTGCGTTTGGATCAGCTTGCCCGCTGCCTCCATCCGATAGAAGTAGACACCGCTGGCGTAGGAGCTGGCATCCCAAACCATCTCATGCGTGCCTGCGGCATAAACCTGGTCGGTTAATGTCGCGACTTTGCGTCCAATCACATCGAATACCGTAATCCTGACCTTGGCCTCCTCAGGCATGTTGAAGGTGATGGTGGTCGAAGGGTTGAAGGGGTTCGGATAGTTCGGCTCCAGGCTGAATGACTTCGGCAGCTCCGAGATATTGTCCTCATCAACGGAAACGTCGATCTCCGCCCACGGCACCGTCCACACGCCCCGACCATGGGTGGCGACTACAATCTCATCGTCGCGGTACTTCAGCCGATACACAGATACCGCCGGTAGCCCGTTGTGTGCATAGTTCCACTCGTTGCCGCGGCTCTTGGTCTGAAACAGGCCTATATCGGTTCCTGCCCACATGACGTGCTCTGCATGTGGCAACACCAAGAGGTCATAGACTGATGCATCGGGGAATCCCCTTACGCTGGCCCCTGTGGTGGACTCCGAGAATCCTGAAATGTCCTGCCAGGTCTGCCCGTAGTCCGTTGTTTCCAGAATCTTGGGATAGCGGGCCCGCGAAAACAGCGCATAGGCAGTGCCAGCTTCCGACGGATGTGTCGCCAGACCGGAGGTTATGGTGTTGGGTGCCCTCGGAATAGTCGGCAGTGCAGCCGGCGTGAACGAAACGCCGGCGTCCGTAGAGTACCACAGCGTACGCTCTACAGGCGAGTCATCCAGTCCATACCCTGCCCAGACGATGCTGTCTGCGGCGGAAGAAGCACGAACCTTGCCGATATTCGTTGGTGCCCATGCGGAGTCCATTGGCGCAAGGTTCCAGGTCAGTGCAAAGTCCGGGGACCTCCATAAGCCATTGAGGCCGATCATGTATACGGTGTCAGGCGCAAGGGGAGAGCTGTCTATAGAGGTCAAAAAGATGCCAAAATCGTCGTTGAAGAAGTTAAGGTTCCAGTCTGCGCCACGATTATGCGTCCACAGGTGAATGTTGAACTGGACGGTAACGATAATCTTATCTTGGTCGCGCGAATGCCAGATTGCCTCAAATCCATCGGCACCAAATACGCTGATCCAACCCCTTCTATTGTTGGGATTGCCGTACGACATCCACGAGCCGTTGTCCTGGGTTCCTCCGACATACTGGGCAAATCCCGGGCGCTTATCCACGCCGTAGAACTGGCCCGTGTTCTGGCCAGCGAAGCGGAGGTCCGTTTCAATGAAAGAAATACCGGCGTCTGTGGACAAGGAAACGCCACCATCATTGGTGTTCAAGACCCAGAAATCATTGCTGACCTCATCGATTGGTACAGGCAAAATGGCATGATGGTCTACATGCGTATCACCGGTCGGATCAAGCAGGTCGTCCATTTCTCGCGCATAAACACCATCAGCGCGTGAATAGGTTATGCGCGTTGTCTGCGGAGGTACCCCCAGGCTGTCCGGTGCCCAAGTCTCTTCCTCTATCAAGTAGGGAAGCACCATGTACATCAATCCCCGCGTGAGTCCAGCGTGTTGTGCTATGCTAACATGCGGCGCGCTGGCATCATAGTCGTACTTGTGTACGAAGATTTGTTCGTTGCTGACCCCATTGCAAGGCCCTTCTATGTTGAAATTTATGAGGCTGAAGGTGCTGTCCAGGCCCTGATCGCGAAACGATACAGCAAGCTGTCGGCCGGTTGCGGCATCCCACGCGGTGAAGGGCACCTCCACATAATCATGATACTCGTTGCGGTCGTACGGCAGGAAGAAGCAGGCCACATCGGAAGACAAAGAGTCGTTTGATGTGAACCGGTGGGCCAACTGCGTGCCCTGGCCGTAGCGTATCTCCACAGTGGAGTAATCTGGTTCCGAGATATCAGTGAAGGTGAGGCTATCGGACAATCCTGTCAGAACAAGACCGCCAAGATGAGAGCCAAGGCCGCTGATATAGCCAATAATAATGTCTTGTTGGCCGGGCAAACTCACTTGGAAATTCGTGGGTTCTCTAAGGTCGGTAGTGCCGCCCGTCATCAGGGCTCTCCACAGGAAAATGCCGCCGAGAAAGACCGTATCAGGCGCAAACGGATGCACGGCGATCGTGTTGTCGTACCAGCCTTGGAATCCCAGCCAATTCAGCGGTCCAAAGAAGCCAGGATCCGCTTCCCGGGTAAGACTCCATGATGCTCCTCCATCATCGCTGCGCAGGAGCTCTGCCGAGTTGAAGCCAGTCTGCACTGATGCGTATGCAATGGCAGGATTCGATGGCGCATATGCAAGCTCAATGCGTTGACTGCCGCCAATCATTTCGTCCGACGTTATCGCCTGCGCCCATGTTAAGCCACCATCCATTGAGTGGAGGATGCCGCCAGGGTTCTCTCCTGCAATCATCGTATTGAAATTGCCGGGCTGTGCTTTCAAATCTTGTATTCTGCTCCTCGGGTTGTTTCCTGCACCGGGCCCCGAATACACTTCCGTCCATGTCATGCCGCCATCCGTTGTGCGCTGAATACCGTGATTGGTCGCGACAACGACGACATCCGGATCCATGGGGTCTATCGCCAGGCGGTTTACATACTGAAAGAGCGTATCGGTCGCGGTGGATAGAAGGTGCTCCCATGTCTGTCCTCGATCGTATGACTTGAAGACCCCGGAACCACTGACGCCATCTAGATTGCCAAAGCCCTCGCCTGTACCGATGTACATGATGTTGTGGTCGCTTTCGGCCATGCCCAAGGCGCTAACGGACAGGTTCGGCAGGTTGTCTGTAAGGTACCCCCAGGCGTAGCCTCTGTTTTGAGTCCACCAGAGCCCGCCGCCCACAGTGCCGATAAACCATGTGTGCTGGTCAATGGCATCGGGATCCATGAGGATAGGACGCGTGCGACCCCCGACATTGCCTGGTCCTCGTTCCACCCAGTTCAACGTAGTCCCCTGGTTCTTGGCGGCTGCCACTGCCTTGCGGTATTCGCTGATCTGGTAGCCCATAGGGTAATGAATCTTGCCATCCTCTCCTGCCCGAATATCGTAGTGGATATCCCGAAACAGTTCTGGACGACCCTTGGCGGTGACGGGCTGCTGAGGAGTGTCATCGTAAACAGCAAGCGGCGCCGTCGGAGCCATGTCCGCTGATCGGCCAGTGTCTTGCGGCGCAAGCTGGAACAGAAGCACCGGAAGGGCAAAAGCAGCGGCAATAACAAGGAGTGTACGCTGGGTTGTGTTCATGGATATTGGATATGCGAACTGGTTGCAACGGACAGTGGTAACTGGGTCAGTATAAGGAAGAAGAGGCAGACGTGCAAAAAAAGCGCCGCCCACCGCTTAACGGATACAAGCACGGTTTCCAACGCCAGCCTTTCGCGCAGGCATCCCTTGGGGTGCACGACAGCTGCGTCGCGGCAAACGGATTCAGATTTAGCCTGCGGATCCAATACAATTACACAAGTGGTCCTTGGCGGCCGCCCCAGCCCAACTAATTCTGACACCATGTCCGGCAGCGAATGTTGCAACGTTTAGCAATGCCACGGCATCGTCATGCCTCTCCGTGCATCGTCGTTATTGCAGTGCAAAAAGTGCAACGGCGCTCCCTTGAATCCCATGTCTGCATCTCCGCGCACCCTGATCGCAGATAGTTCGAGCGTTAGCGCGGCGTTGCATCAGGCCACCAGTCGCTTGATCTCGGAAAGCGGACTCTGTACCAGTGCACCGGGGCTGCACGCATTCTATCTATGCTGGACTGCGGACTTGTGGCAAGCGCATGATGGTGACGGCGACAGCAGCGCTGAGCACCTTGCTTTGATTCTCTCCAAGGTAGGCCACTTGCGCCGCCGGGAACGGCGCAGTGGCTAAAACCAAAAGGCCCCTGCCTGACATGCGCCGGGCAGGGGCCTATGTGCGCAGCCCGCAGGCCGCAGCCCGAGGCTACTTGAGCAGCGTCATGCTTTGTGATTGAATCAGCTTGCCATCAGATTCCATTCGGTAGTAGTAGACGCCGCTGGCCAGTGCATTGGCGTTCCATCGCAGCTCATGGTCGCCCGCAGGATAGGCCTGATCGGTAAGCACCGATACCTTTCGGCCCATTGCGTCGTAGATGGTAAGGCGAACATGTGCTTCGTCCGGCACCGCAAATTGGATGGTCGTGGCCGCGTTGAAGGGATTGGGGTAGTTCTGTGCCAGACTGAATCCAGCGGGCAGCTCATCCTCTTCTACAGCCACATCGATCTGATCGATTGGGAGGGTCCAAACGCCGCGGCCGTGCGTACCCAGGATGATCTCGTTGTCGCGCACTTTCATTCTCCAAATGGATACCGCAGGCAGACCGTTGTGCGCGTAATTCCACTCCTTGCCGTAGCTCTTGGTCTTGAAGATGCCAATATCAGTCCCAACCCAAATGACGTTGGGATTATCCGGCATAACAATGAGGTCATGCACGGCCACATCGGCAAAGCCATTCTGGCTCTCCCAGACGCCGCTGCCTGGGGTCTGGCCAAATTGCGTCAGATCGGTCCAGGTCTGCCCCATGTCCTTCGTTTCAAGAACCTTGGCGTATCCATACCGCGAAAACAAGGCGTAGGCCGTACTTGCTTCGGTCGGATGCGTGGCCAGGCCTGAAATGATAGTGGCCGGGGCGCGGTCCACCACCGGCAAGGCCGTAGTATCAAATGTTACCCCGGCATCCTGGGAGAGATGGAGTCGCCGCGAAGGGCTATCGTCCATGCCAAAGCCTGCCCACACGATATCCGGGTCTGCTTGAGACACACGAACCTTGCCGCCCGACCACGGGCCCCAGTCGTCTGCTATGGGGGTCAAAATCCAGGATCCACCGAAGTCCCGGGAGTAGTACACGCCATCGGCAGTGACCGTATAGACGTGGTCGGGTTCCATGTCTGAGCTGCTCAGTGGGGTGAGGAACAGTCCCGCCGCTGCGGTTGAGAATGAGTTTGACCAGCTTGTCCCCCCGTTCAAGGAACGCCAGATATTGTTGAACTGAATCGATCCCATGACCTTGTCTGGATCGCCGGCGCTCCACACGGTCTCGAACCCATCGCCGCCTAACTGGGGAATCCAGCCCTTCCAGTTGTCGGGATTGCCAAATGACCGCCATGTGCCGTTGTCCTGGGAGCCCGCAATATAGACCGGGAGACCCGGCTTTTTGGCTACGCCATAAAACTGCGCGGTGTTGTATCCCGCGAAGGCGCGATCCGCTTCAGTGAAGGTCGCACCACCATCAGAGGACCAGGCCACGCCGCCATCGTTGGCGTTAAAGACCCGAAACTGGTCGTTAGAGCCATCAAAAGGCAAAGGCACAATGTTGTGGTGGTCCACATGCGTTATGGCACTAGGATCAAACTCGCCATCTATGGAACGCAGATAACCATCAGCAATCTGGTAAGTGATGGTGAGCGTCTGATTGGGCAGATTGGCTGGGTCCCAAGTGGCATTGGGCGCCAAGATAGGCCACATGAAATAAAGCAAGCCGTTGACGAGGCCGCCGTCCTGCGCGATATCATCATGCGGATCGCTATCGTCGTAGTCGTACTTGTTGATGATCATGTATTCGCGACTCTGTTGATCCCGCGTTCCAGCATCCTCTGACGTAAAGAACTCAATCAGATCGAATTCGCCATTGTCTGCCTGATCACGGAAGGAGAACATGATCTGCCGGTTGTTGTCGGTATCCCATATCTGGAAGGGAATTTCCACATAGTCCTCGTAACGGTACTCGCTAAACGGAATGCCCGAGCCGCCGTTGCCAAAACTGCCTGCTGTCTCTGACACGCTGAACCGGTGCGCCTTCTGCGTGCCCTGTCCGAATCGGATCTCGATAGTCGTGTAGTCCGCTTCCGATACGTCCACGGCATCAGGGTCGAGATAAGAGACCCAGCCACCAAAGCGACTAGCGCCGAAATTGATCCAGTCCAGCCATGCCTGGGTGTCGCCGCGCAGAAACTCGCTCGGCCCGGATATGGTGGTTACCTCATCTGTCACAATGATGCGCCACAGAAATATTCCGCCAACAAAAACAGTGTCCGGATTGAAGGGATGCACTGCCAGCGTATTGTCGTACCAGCCTTGGCCTCCCAGCCATGGAATAGGAGCCTGATCCACCGTGGGCTGCCAGCTCATCCCGCCATCATTGCTCAGATAGAGTTGAGACCCGGTTGACCCGTCTACGGCGGCGTACGCTCTTGATGGTTCTGAAGGCGAATAGGCCAGCTCGATACGACCGGCAGCATCAAGCCAGAATATTGAAGCATTGTCCCATGTTTCACCTGCGTCGGTAGAGAACAGGATAGCTAATCCGTTCGCACCGGCTATCTGCATGTCGAAATTGCCTGGCTGTGCTCTCAGGTCCTGCACCGTTGTTTGCCCGGACCAGACGTGCGCCCATGTCATGCCGCCATCTGTCGTTCTGAAAATACCGCTGCTGGTCGCGGCCACTACTACATTTGGATCAGTCGGGTCAACCGCCAAGCGATTCACGTGGCGAAAATCGGCGGTATTGGTGGTGGATTCCAAGTGAACCCAGGTTGCCCCTCTATCGGTCGACTTGAAGATCCCGTCACCATCTACGCCATCGAGATTGAAGAAGCCTTCTCCCGTGCCCATGTACATGACGTCGTGGTCGCTCTCAGCCATCGCCAGACTACTGATCGACATCACGGGAAGGTGATCGGTCTGGTATTGCCATGCGAGTCCGCCGTTAACCGTCTTCCACAGGCCGCCGCCCACCGAGCCTGCCCACCACGTCTTCATGTCGGCATCGTCCGGATCAACCACGATGGGGCGCGTGCGCCCGCCAACATTACCTGGCCCGCGCTCAACCCATGGAAGCCGCGCACTTGTTTTGGCGGCCGCAACGGCCTTCTGGTATTCCTTGAGTCGGTAACCCACCGGGTACTCGTTGCGCCCGTTCTCCGAAGCGCGGATGTCGTGCTGGTACTGGAAGAACAGGTCGGGATGGCCCTGACGACTGTCCATCCGCTTTGACTTCTCAGATTGAACGGACAGCGGGTCCAGGTCGTAGGACGGACCAGATCCATCCGGCAGGAGGTCAAATGTCAGCAGCAGTAACGCCACCGCTGTTGCGGTGACAGCAGCTATTCTAAGTGGTTTCATGTTGCCCGAGGATGTGATGCCTCGCTGAGAAGCATCGGGTTGAAGTAGCATGCTAAACTGTTTGCAACCATTTAGGACGCAAAATACATAAACTACCGCACAGTGACAAGCACGCTGCCGGTGCTCTGGTAGTCGCTGCGCGCGGCGAAGGGCATTGGGAAGGCATCTCGATGAATGTCCTGCAATACGACTGCGGGATCGTCTGCAACGGGGCACCCGCGGCAGCCCGGCTACCAGGCAGCGTGGCAAGTTTGCAGAAACCGTACCAGACAATCTGGGCCTCGGGTCAGGGCGGCCAGGCACACTACGAGTTTTGCCCGGTGGGTCCCGACGCGACGAGCGGATGCATGTCGTGCCCGTCGGACCGTTGCCGACGTCGAAGGATTGGGTCGACGCACGGACCTGTCGCCTGCGTGTCCAGCCAGGCGTGCCTGTCATCGCTACGAATCCCTATCGTCCCAGTGCATGGGGCAACCGCCTGGGAACGGGCACGGTTACTCCTACTTCACGAGTGTCATCACCTGCGTTTGGATCAGGCGCCCCCCGGAGCCCAGTCTGTAGTAGTAAACACCGCTAGCCATGCCTTCTGGGAGCCAGTGCAGCGCATGCCGGCCTGGTGTATACAGCTGATCGGCAAGCGTTGCGATGCGTCTACCTGTGGCATCGTACACGGCAATCTTGATGTGCATTGTTTCGGGCACCGCAAAACCAATCGTTGTGTGCGCATTGAATGGATTCGGATAATTCTGCTCAAGAACGACCGCCGCAGGCACTACCGATGGGGTATCGTCTACCGCTGTCTCCACCGATGCCAGCGGCGCAGTCCATACGCCGCGCCCATGGGTTGCAACAACGATCTGATTGTCGCGCACCTTCATGCGCCATACAGCGACGGCTGGCAGTCCGTTGTCTGCGTAGGACCAAGTCGTACCTGCATCAAGCGAGTGAAAGAGACCGATCTCTGTGCCCACCCACAGCACATTGGGTGCATGTGGCATCACGAGCAGATCGTAGATTGCCACATTGGGAAATCCGCTGGTGCTCGCGTCGCTTCCCACGGTACCAAATCCTGACAGATCAGTCCAGTGCTGTCCATAGTTGGTGGTCCGCAGCACTTTTGGGCGGCTGCGCGCGGAAAAGAGTGCAAAGGCAGTTCCAGCCTCATGGGGATGCGTCGCCAGGCCGGACAGCCGCGCATTAGGAGATTCATCTGCAATGGTGGTTTTCAGGAACGACACGCCGCGATTGCGCGAGACGTGAAGTGCGGTGGACGGGTTGTCATCCATTGCATAACCGGCCCAAACCACATCTTCGCTTGCAAGTGACGCGCGCACTTTGCCTGAGTCACCGAATCCCCAGTGAGAAGTTACGGGCGCAAGCGTCCAGGAAACGCCGAAATTCTCTGATCTCCAAACGCCGCTGCGCCCGATGGTGAACACCCGATCCGGTGCATGCGGCGAATGGGTGAGCTGCGTCATGAACTGTCCGCCATTATTCACACCGACATCCTGCAACCCGTTAGTCGCCGATAGCCAACTGCTTCCGCCGTTGGTGCTGCGGCGCAGGTAGTTGAACTGCTGGGAGGCCAAAACGAGCTGTTCATTGGTGCTGTGCCAGAGGGCTTCAAAGCCGTCGCCACTCAGCTCGTAGTCCCATGCGTCCTCGGCTGACGCATCTTCGCGGGATTTCCATGTACCGTTGTCCTGCATTCCGCCAATGTATACGTTCGCTCCTGGCCGCTTGGCAATGCCGTAAAACTGGGCGGTATTGAAGCCTGCCCCCGCCTGGTCCGTGGAAGCATAGTCCCTGCCTCCGTTGCGAGAGATGGCAACACCGCCGTCGTTTGCGTTGAGCATCGAGAAGGTTCTGTCCACGGCATTGACATAGATGGGTATCAGCGCGTGATGATCCACATGGGCACCGCGTCCATGTGAGCGTACGGTCTTTCTCACTCCGCGCACGCGCGCATAGCTGATGCTCAGCTGTGTGCTAGGCAGGCTGTTCGGGTCCCAGGCCGCGCTGTCTGCCAGGTAGGGCCACATCCAGTACAGCAAGCCGTACGACACGCCGCCATCGGCAGCAATTGCGGCCTGTGGTGCCAAGGCGTCGTACTGATATCGATGTACGAAGATGTATTCCCTGCTTTGCAAATTGCGCGGAGTTCCAGCCGCATAGCTAAGCGGTATCAGGTCCCATTCGCCGTTGTCGGCCTGATCCCTGAATGAAAACATGAGCTGTTGATTCTTTTGCGTGTCCCAGACCTGCAATGGAACATCCACATAGCCTGCGTACTCATATTCGCTCAGCGGAATGCCGGCGCCCCCATCGCCTGCCAGGCCGCCTGTTGGCGAAACAATAAATCGATGTGCTTTCTGCAAGCCTTGGCCAAATCGAATCTCTATGGGTCCATAGTGCGCCTCCACTACATCGTGCGCTCCCACATTGATGCCCAGCGCCAGGCGCTGCCCAAAGTGCGTACCGCTGTCGAAGCTGACGAACTCCATAAAGCTCGGTGTCAGCCCCCAGTCCGCCTTCGAAGGACCGGCAACGTTACCCGAGTCGGCGTGCAGGGTGCCACGCCAGAGACTGATGCCTCCCAGGAATACAGTATCCGCCGCAAAGGGATGGACCGCCAGTGTGTTGTCGTACCAGCCCTGGGCACCCAACCAGTTGGGAGCCGTGGGCAAAGTCCAGGTCCACGTTTGCCCGCCATCGGTGCTCTTTACCAGATCCGAACTGGATGCGTCAATCTGGATGGCGGCCCATACCACGGCAGAATCTGAAGGAGAAAACGCTATTTCGATGCGCGAACATCCATTGGGAAACGCGTCCAAAGCTGGAGTCCATGTCTTGCCGCGGTCGTCTGATCGGAGAATTGCTGTGCCATTTTCGGCGGCCAAGAGCACGTTGAAGTTGCCGGGCTGGGCTCTAAGGTCCTGTACGCGGTCAGCCGCAGCATAGGCCTGGACCCAGCTGTCGCCGCCGTCGCCCGACCGGAATATGCCCGTATTGGTCGCTGCCAGGATTACGTCTGCATTGTCCGGGTCAACGGCCAGCCTGTTGACAAAGCGGAAATCTTCGTTCACAGCCGTCGCCGCAAGATGCGTCCATGTCTGACCGCTGTCATCAGATCGGAAGATGCCGGCTCCGGCTATGGCGTCCAGATTTCCGAAACCCTCGCCCGTACCCATGTAAAGAACCCTGGGATCGCTGGGGACAATTGCCAGACTGGAAACAGACAGGTTGGGCAGGTGGTCCGTGAGCGAGGTCCAGCGCTCACCCCCATCCACGGTCTTCCAAAGGCCGCCCCCGACGGTGCCCGCGTACCAGGTTTCTTCGGTTGGATCCGATGGATCTACCGCGATGGCGCGCGTGCGCCCACCGACATTGCCCGGCCCGCGCTCTGTCCAGTCAAGCCGCTTGCCCGCTTGCTTCAGTGCGCGTACAGCATGTGCGAACTCAGCAACGCGGTAACCAATAGGGTAGGGGTGGCCATCTTCGGGAACACGAACGCTTGCGTGCCATCGGGCAAACAGATCCGGGTGTCCAGCAGAGGCTACTGATCCGCTGTGCACTGAATCCAGCGGACGCGTGCCGCGTGGTGCAGTGTCGTGCCTAGGGACGAGCGAGATGGCAAGCAGCAAGAGCAGCCCGGCAATGATCACCCAGACGGTTCGGATACTGGTCAGCATGGTGTGGAGCCAAAGGGTGCTGTGCGGCGCGCTGTGATCATGCCCATGCGGGAATGGTCTGTTCCACACAGCTCCAGTCAGTCACGAAATTGCAGCACTGGTCGCACTGCGGCGCGCCCGGTGCCGGCGGGCGCACCTGGTCCTCACAATAGCATACAAAAATAGCCATCCCACTGATTGCCTGCGAAACGTACTTTGAACAAAGGTCTATTAGCGTCCCCCGACATACCTGCATCGGACATCAAGTCTTGCTTCCATGGTCTTGAATGTCGGCTTGTTCAGATTGCTCGCTTAACCCGCTCACTTAAAGTATGACATTAATCTGTAAATTCCCTAATACGTGATCGATCTGGACCACGGCTTCGCACAGCGCCGGTGTGGCTGCGGTGCGTTTGGGGTGCGCCAGCGGCTGGCAGGTGCGCCATGCGTGCGCACCAAGGCACGCCTTGCTGGATCGAGCGGGTATGCTATCTTCCTTGGGTTGCGCGAGCAGTCCGGGCGTGCCGCGGTGCCGCTTGCTGTGGAGCGCATCGTTCACATCCTTCAGCTGTGCAATAATATGCGTGCATCATTCGTCGAGTCGGTACTGAAGGTGCTTTTTACGTCTGGGACGTTGCAAGCATCCGACTCGATTCTGACCGTTTGCGCGGGTGCAAGCGAGCGTGACTTGTTTTGTAAGCTCGGACTATCCAACACGCTGATCACCAACATAGACGAGCGCATGCGTGCAGACGAATTCAGGCCACTGGCTTGGAGCCGGGAAGATGCGCAGCATTTATCGTTTGCGGACGAGAGCTTTGATGTAGCGTTTGTAGCCGATGGGCTGCATCACTGTCGGTCCCCGCACCGCGCACTTACGGAAATGTACCGCGTGGCCCGCAAGGCAGTGATCGTTATCGAGTCGCGAGACAGTGCAGTCATGCGGCTTGCCAATAGGGTAGGGCTTTCTCCCAGGTACGAGCTGGAATCGGTGATTGACCACAACTTCGCCTACGAGGGCGTAGACAACACGCCGATTCCCAACTACATCTACCGATGGACAGAATCGGAGTTCAAGAAGGTGATCCGATCCTTTAATCCCGCAGGCAGGCATGACTTCCAGTTCTTCTATGCCTTAAACCTCCCCTATGAGATGGCAAAGCTCAGGAAGAGTCGTGCCAAGCTGCTGATACTCTATGCCGTAGCGCCTCTGGCCAAGCTTTTCAGCTTGTTCTTCAAGCGTCAGTGCAACTCATTCGCCATGGTTGCGATCAAGCCCGATATACCCGCTGACCTTTGGCCCTGGCTCATGGGTGCGCCCGGCGCCGTGACCTTCAACCGCAGTTATGCGGCCAAGCACTTTAAGACATAGGTGACGGTCCGCTAGCACATGCACCGTTGAACTAGTTGCTGCGTCGGGGCATGCGGTCCGGCCCGTTCAGTCGCGCGGGCCGCGCCAGTGCATGCCACGAGGGTTTCTTGGGGTGGCGGCAGCAGGCTTGGACATAAGGAACGACTCGCACCCCGATATGGACGCCGCCTGCACATGAGCCGCGCCTCGCTTACTACGTGCATTCAGGTGCCCTTGATGGGCTCCGTGCTTGCCCTCTCGGTACTGGCTCAGGACCGAACACAGTTGCCGGCAGTCGTTGCTGTTACACTCTTTGCGAGTGGCTTCTTGGTCGCGCTCTGGGCGCGGGGAAGTGTCACGTTGCGCGAAGTGCTGCTGTTCGCGGTGGTGTTCAGGCTGGCCCTGGTGTGGTTGCCGCCATCGCTGTCGGATGACGCCTTCCGTTACGTATGGGATGGCGCCCTTCAGGCCGAACAAATCAATCCGTATCGATACACGCCTGAAGACGCTGCCCTCGCGTCACTGCAAGTAGATGTAGATGATGTGTACGAACGGCTTAATTCAAAGTCTTTCTACAGCGTCTATCCGCCTGTTTCTCAGTACGTCTTTGCTTTCGGCGGGCTCTTTACAGGGCACGGCTGGAAATCGAGCCATTATGCCATTAAGGGTGTGCTCGTGCTCGCCGAAATCATGGCGCTATTCTTACTAGCGCGGCTGGTGAGCGCACGCAACCTCATGCTGTATGCGTGGAATCCGCTGGTGCTGCTCGAAACCGCAGGCCAAGGCCACACGGAATCGCTCCTCTTGCTTCTCTTGATTATTGTGATACGCGCTGGCCGCTCAGGGAAGGGCACTTGGGCCTCAGTGGCGCTTGCAGCTGCCGCCTGGGTGAAGCTGTTTCCAGTGCTGCTTTTCCCTTTTCTTTGGCGCCGTTTTGGGTGGCGGGCAGTCTGGACCGGAATTCTGGCACTGCTGCTGCTGGCCGTGCCGTATGCCGCCCCGTACGTAATAGGCCATGTGCAGGACTCGCTAGACCTGTACACGCGCTACTTTGAGTTCAACGCGGGGTTGTACTATGCCATCAAGCAGGTCTTTTACTGGCTCACGGGTGCGGATTACAGCAAGCAGATCGGGCCGGCACTCCGCTGGTGCCTGCTTTTGGGGCTGCCCTTCCTGTACGCGCTGGACTACAGGTACAGGTGGCCGCTGCACAAGGCATTCCTGGCTGCTATCGGTTTGTACCTGACTCTGTCTACCACCGTGCATCCGTGGTACCTCCTCAGCGTGCTGTTTCTCGCTGCACTGCTGGAGCGCCCGGTATGGGCCTGGTTCTGGGTGGGTGCTATGTCCGTTGGAACATATCTGCTGTATGCCGGCGGGCCGTATTGGGTTTTTGTTATGCTGGTGTGGAGCGGCGGATTCGTCATCGCATGTGTACAGTACGGGCCTGCTTTGCTGCAAGCGATCCTTAGGCAAAGGGCAAGGACGAAGGCGCGCTTCATCAGCACCTACCTGCCCAGGCGCATGCGGCCGCTTACCATCCTGGATCTGGGATGCGGTGAAGGCTATGTAGGCGAACATATCCGCGAGATCCACCAGGCCGAGGTGGTCCTGACGGATATTGTGAACCTGAACAGGACCGCGTTGCCGCACACACTTTGCGGGCCGCGCACCTTGCCTTGGTCGGACGATACGTTTGATGTGGTTGTCCTGTACTTCGTTCTGCACCACGCGGAAGACGCCTCAGCAGTTCTTAGCGAAGCCTGTCGCGTAGCGAGGCAACGCGTACTTGTCGTCGAGTCGGTTTACGAAGCGCGTCTGGAACTGATGATTCTCGAGATGCTGGATAAGGCGGTCAACCGTTTGCGTCACTGGCGTCACATGAAGCAGCAAGAGGTGCACCTAGCCTTCAAGACTGCGGCACGCTGGCGACGCGCCTTTGCGGTGGCACGCATCCCTGTCATAGCGGAAGCCACCCGCGGTAGCATCATTCACAGGCAGCAGCTTTTTGTGCTGGACGCGCGCCGCTGGGCGCGCGTACCCGATGCGCCTGAGGCGGATTAGGATCGGGGCCGGGCCTGTGTGTGGCAGCTTGCGCAGTCCCTGGCTGCAAGCAAAGCGGTTGGTGCTAGGGGATGCTGGGGCCCTTTGGTAATGCAGCGCGGGCAGCCTCAAGGTCTGCCTCGACCATCTCCTCGATCAGGGAGTCCAGGGTATACCGCGGGGCCCAACCCAGCACGCGGCGAGCCTTTGTGGCATCTCCCACCAGAAGGGTGGGTTCTGTGGGCCTGTAAAAGCGTCCGTCCACGCGAACCACGGTCCGGCCCGTCTTCTTGCAGATGGCCTGCTCAGTGATTCCTTCTCCAAGCCACTCCAACTCCATGCCGCAGACTGCGAACGCGCGTTCGCAAAAGGATCGCACCGAAGTGGCATTGCCGGTTGCCAGCACGAAGTCGTCCGGCGTTTCGTGCTGAAGCATGCGCCACATGCCTTCAACGTAGTCCTTGGCGTGGCCCCAGTCCCTGCGTGCATCAAGGTTGCCCAGGTAGACGCATTCTTGAAGACCCATCCTGATACGCGCAGCGGCCCGCGTAATCTTGCGCGTAACGAATGTCTCGCGGCGCATGGGACTCTCGTGGTTGAACAGAATCCCGTTGCAGGCAAAGACCCCGTACGCTTCCCTGTAGTTCACTGTAATCCAGTATGCATAGAGCTTGGCGACGCCATACGGGCTGCGCGGGCGGAAGGGCGTCTGTTCGTTCTGCGGGGAAGCAGACACATTGCCGTAGAGTTCGCTCGTAGACGCCTGGTAGAACCGCACCGAATCGCTCAGCCCCAGTACACGGATTGCTTCCAGAAGGCGCAGCACGCCAATCGCATCGGCATTGGCCGTGTATTCTGGCGTATCAAAGCTGACATGCACATGGCTTTGGGCACCAAGGTTGTAGATCTCGTCTGGCCGGGCCTCCTGGACAACGCGAATCAGGTTGGTTGAATCAGTCAGGTCACCGAAGTGCAGGACGAGGTCTTCGTCCAATGACCTCGGCTCATGGTACAGGTGGTCTATGCGCTGCGTACTGAACAGGCGCGCCCTTCGCTTGACGCCGTGCACGATGTAGCCCTTCTTGCGCAGAAATTCCGCCAGGTATGCACCATCTTGCCCTGTGATGCCGGTGATCAGGGCTACGGGACGTTTCATACGATTTGATTCTGCAGCATCCAGGTATAGGTCTGCTGAATGCCGTCTCGAAGTGCGGTGGGCGCATGCCAGCCCAGGCTGCTGATGCGTGAGACGTCGACAAGTTTGCGCGGTGTCCCGTCAGGCATAGATAGGTCGTACTGCACGGAGCAGGACGATCCTACGACCTGCTGAATAATGCTTACGAGCTCATTGATGGTAATATCCTTGCCTACTCCGACGTTCAAAAGACCATCTGGTGCAGCCTGGTAGAGGAGGTGCTCCGGTTGCTTAAGAATATGAAGGCAAGCATCGGCAAGGTCCTCGCAGAACAGAAATTCCCGCCGCGGTGTACCGGTGCCCCAGACTGTGAAGCTATCCGCTCCCCGGCTCTTGGCGCTGTGCACCTTGTACAGGAGCGCCGGAAGCACATGACTTGTCTGCAGGTCAAAATTGTCGCCGGGACCGTACAGGTTTGTCGCCATAAGGGACACAAAGTCACATCCATGTTGCCGCCGCAGCGCCTGACAGTATTTGACACCTGCAATTTTGGCGACAGCGTACCACTCGTTGGTGGGTTCTAGCGGTCCGGTCAGGAGATACTCCTCTTTCAGTGGCTGTGGCGCTTCCTTGGGGTAGATGCATGTGCTGCCCATGAAAAGCAGGCGTTTGACGCCGGCTTTGTAGGCGGCGTGCAGGACATTGGTCTGTATCCTCAGGTTGTCGCCGATGAAATCCGCCGGAAACGTATCGTTGGCGAGTATGCCTCCCACACGTGCGGCTGCAAGAACTACGAATTCGGGCTTCGCGTCCTCAAAGAAGTGGTTGAGGGCGCGCTGATCCCGCAGGTCGAGCGCGTGACGAGACCGAAGCAGGAGACGGTCGAACCCTTCGCGCTGCAAGCGGCGTGTGATGGCTGACCCAAGGAGACCACGGTGTCCAGCAACAAAAATCCGAGCATGCTTGGAATCAAGGTGCATTAGCCTAGATTATTTCGGGCCTGATGTACGTGTACGCCGATAAGATTTTGTACGCTGAAAGGAGCCGGTTGTCCCTGTCGCCCGCATTGCGAAGGATGCGCAGACTAATGCCGCGCGGTGTAGTTTACCCGCTGGACAATCACGCCTATGTGCTTTGGTGCAAATGGTATGCTGCCCGCTCGTGCACGCCGCACTGGGCGTTGAGCATAACTTGGCCGACCTCGTACAAGGCAGAGTGGGAGTAAACGCTATTCCAGAGCCAACTTGGCAACCATCGTCATCATACCAACCTACAATGAACGGGAAAACGTAGGGACTGCGCTCCGGCGCATCATGGAGCAGCCAGGTATGCTGGACGTGCTGGTTGTGGATGATGATTCTCCAGACGGAACGCCTGACATCGTTCGAGCGGTTGCAGAATCATATCCGCGACGCATTCAGCTGGTCGAGCGCGCGGGCAAATTAGGGCTCGGCACGGCATACCTGGAAGGGTATACGCGCGCGCTGGAGCAGGGCTACGAGTTCATCTGCGGCATGGACGCGGATCTTTCCCATAATCCGGACGACTTGCCGCGACTCATTGGTACGGTTAGCGACGGGGATGCCGACATGGCGATTGGATCGCGCTATGTGGGCGGCGTACGCATCATCAACTGGCCGCTATCCCGTCTCATGCTGTCCTACTTTGCGGGTATCTATACGCGCGTCATTACGCGGCTGCCTGTGCGCGATGTTACTGCAGGATTCTTGTGCTACCACCGCCGGGTGCTGGAAAGTCTGGACTTCAGTCGCATCCAATCCAATGGGTACTCGTTCCTGATTGAGGTGAAGTTCAGAACCTGGCGCAAGGGTTTTGTGCTGAAGGAGATTCCCATCGTGTTTACTGAGCGCACGGAAGGGCAGTCCAAGATGAGCAAGGCGATCATTCGCGAGGCGGCATTCAAGGTCTGGGAGTTTCGGCTGCGCGACCTCTTTGGAAGGCTCTGAGCGCGTTAAGCGCATAGGGTCCGTTGTCAGGCCCCAGCACCATGCTTACGCGACAGGAGGGGCAGATCCTGCGCATCTGCGTCTACCCAGTGCTGCGGATCGTAGCGCCGAAACCACGTTAGTTGCCGCTTGGCATACCGACGCGTATTGCGCCTGATGAGGCGTGTCATTTCGGACTCGCTGATCTCCCCGCGCAAGTGCGCAAAAGCTTCCTGGTAGCCTATGGTTCGCAGCGCGGGCAATCTGCTGTCGTACCCTTGCGCCTTCAGGCCGCGGACCTCGTCAAGGAGTCCGGCCTTCAGCATGTGATCGACTCGCCGGTTTATCCGTTCGTACAGACGTGTGCGCTCCATGGTCAGCACCTTGATCTCGTACTGAAACGGAGGCGGAGAATGCTGCTGATGGTATGACGACAGCGTTCTGCCGGTCTGGTGGTAAACTTCTAGCGCGCGAACCAAGCGCTGTGTCTTGGAGGGGTCCAGCTTGTTGGCACTGGCGGGGTCGATCCTCTGCAATTCTGCATAGAGCACGCGGCTGTCTTCTTGTTCAAGTCGTACTTTAAGTGCTTGGCGCGCAGACGTTTTCGCGGGCGGAATGTTGGACAACCCGTGCATAAGCGCCTGCAGGTACAATGTGGACCCGCCGACGACGAGAGGCACGCAGCCCCTGCGCATGATACTGCGGATGCGAATGTTCGCCTGTGCGGCAAATGCGCCGGCGGAGAAGGGCTCTTGGAGACCAATCTCACCAATGAAGTGGTGGGGAACCCGCGCCAGTGCAGCCGGGGAGGGCTTGTCCGTTCCAATCGAGAGCTCTTTGTAGACCTGCCGACTGTCGGCGGAGATGATTTCTGCGCCTATTCGCTCCGCCAGTGCCAGACTCAGGGCCGTCTTGCCGACAGCCGTAGGACCGATCAGCGCCAAAATCGGCGATTCCTTTGACCCCGGCTTCAGGCACGGCATCGCTGCGAGGTATTTGCTCAGTAGGTGGGCACGGTCGGGTCAATCTCCTTGCTCCACGCCAGCATGCCGCCCCTCAGGTTATTGATGTTCGTAAAGCCTGCAAACTGCAGGAATCGAAGGGCTTGTGCGCTGCGCCCCCCGCTTCTGCAAAGCACTACGGTGAACTTATCCTTGTATGGCAAAAGCTCGTCCATGCGTGTTGGAATTTCTCGCAGAGGCACCAAGTAGCCGCCGATGTTGGCGACTTCGTATTCCTTCTCTTCCCGCACATCCAGGATGAAAGGAGGTTGGTCAGTATCCACAAGCGCTTTGAGCTCTTGGACCGTGATCTCTGGGATAGGCTTCATTGCTAGGCACGGGGTGTATTGGGCTACAGATAATGACAAGCATACCGATTTCTGGATGCCGCCAGGCGGCGGATTGCCTGGTGCTGTTTCTACGCCGCCTGTCAGCAAACGTTTAACGGTTGCTTCAGCAGGTCGGTGCAGGCCATAACGCTGGGCGCGCCTCGCTGCCTCGCATTCAGAGAGCCTGGACGTTGTGCTGACGCATGCACGAAAGCGGTGATGCCCGCAGGAGCCGTGCCACGCTTTGCATAGTCGCTGCCGTTGATCCGCGCGAAGTGCTGCGTGCACCAGCGTGCCGGACAGCGGCCAGACGACAACATATCAACATATCTCTCAACTCTCTCAACATATCTCTTGGCAGATCAGTGTGCAGATACAGGCCGTGTCTACGCGTATTAATGAGTGCTAATGAAACATAAGAGTAATTATGTTGCATTGGCACTTGCGCTGTTTACACCCGAATTTACGCCTTGTCATGCTTTGCACATACTGTGTCCGCACATCCAGCCTGCGCCTTTGCGGCAGCAGGATCACCCGCATTTCCCAGGCATAAGCCACGTATGTGTGGCCGCAAACGTAATGACCCGCTCGATGCGGATGCGCCTCGATACGCCTGGAATCACGGCGGCTTGTCAGCGTTTGGCAGCGGTGTACCTTGACCAGTCGTCGCGGCTGCCGAAGGCAAAGCGCATGCAGCCTTATGGCTGCGCTTCAGTCGTCCACTCTGGCCGTAGCGTTCACCTTTGGACGTCTCGCCGGGCACCTTGCTGCACTTTTCAGTTTGTCCACGGCGCACGCAGCTACACGTACCTGCGCAAGCGCCTTCCACCGGCACGCCTGCGCAGGTGCGCCGCGAAGCGGCTGGTGACCGTGACCTTGTTGATGATTTGCGCTTTTGGGCTATTCTCAGCGGCTACCTCTACTGGCCAATGGCGGCTTCCAGTGGCCATCTCATGGCTGACTTTTGCCACGTCTTGAGAGGTACGATTCCAACTTGGGCCACTGCCGTGTGGTTGTTGTGCCCATCGAGTATCGGCAGAGGCTCCCTGCCCTGTCCCCTACCCTGCCCCTCCCCCATCGCCCAGGCCGTGGCTGTGCGCCTGTTCAAGGATCTACGAAGCGTCCCGCCGGAGGTTGACGCTTGCCGCGCACAGCAACCTGGGAACAAGCGACGCATTATACTATGGCCGCCCTTCCGCGGTTGGTGCGCCGGATGATGATGCTTCGTGCATAGGAACACTAATCCATGTGTACTACGAATGCGCGTGCGCTGAAGGAAATCAGTCGCAACCATGCAAAGTCTTTCGATTCATACGGCGGCCACTCCCCGGGCTTCGCAGGCCGACGATGATCTGCACCTCATCTCGCTCTGGCTGCACGGCAAGAGTCTGCACTCGCAGACAGCGTATCGGCAGGACGTAGACCAGTTCATTGATCACGTAGATCTGCCCTTAAGCCATGTTCGGCTGCAACACTTGTGGCAGTGGGCAGATCATCTTCGCGCACGGGGCCTTGCGCCCAATTCCCAGGCACGCAAACTTGCAGCCGTTAAGAGCCTGTTCAGTTTTGGCCACCGGATCGGGTACCTGGCCTTCAATGTGGGGGCAGCAGTGACGCTTCCGTCGGTGCCCGACCGGCTCAACGAACGTATTCTGCCCGAACTTGCGGTGCAACGAATTCTGGAGTTGGAAAAGAATTCGCGCAATGCGGTGTTGCTGCGCCTGTTCTATGCCTCTGGTGCACGTGTATCCGAGCTTGCACGTCTGTACTGGGGCGCACTCATGGAGCGCGGTACGGAGAATGGACAACCCGTGGGACAGGTCACGCTGTTGGGCAAGGGCCAGAAGACGCGCGCAGTCTTGCTGTCATCTCCAACATGGCTTGCACTTCTAGCGTTGCATGAGGAAGAAACAGAAAAGGGCTACGGAGCGCGTAATGATGCCGTGTTTCGTTCCCGTAAAGGCGGTCCGCTTTCGCGCCAGCAGCTGTGGCGGATCGTGCGGAAGGCGGCACGCCGGGCAGGTTTGGATCAAGCGGTTTCACCGCACTGGCTTCGCCATGCACATGCGTCGCATGCGCTCGATGGCGGCGCCCCTGTGCACCTGGTTAAAGAAACGCTGGGGCACAAGTCTCTGTCCACCACGAGTAAGTACGCGCACGCGAAGCCGAGCGATTCGTCTGCCCGGTATCTGAAGGTTTGAGCACGGCATTAAGGTCGGCTCGGGTACTAGGCGGCATGCCGATGTCTCAACGCCCTATGGCTGCTCCGCTGTTCGCGTCAAAGTAGTGTAGCCTGCTGGGATCGACCAGCAGGTGAAGAATGTCGCCTGGTGCCGGCGGTACAGGGATCTTGCTGCGGGCTATGATCGTCGTGTCTTCCACGTTTCCGTAGATCACGGTTTCATGGCCCAAAGGCTCAACAAGGGTTATTTTAAGCGTCGCAAGTGTGATAGCGTGCGGCGGAGCATCGGCACTTTCGCGGATGTACAGATGCTCTGGTCGAAAGCCCAGAAATATATCGAGCTCCATTGCGTGATCAGGGAGTTTATTCCGCGGCAGCGCAACGGAAAGCGCCGACGACTCAAATCGCGCATCGTCTTGGCCGGAGCATGTCCCCGCGATGAGATTCATGGATGGGCTTCCAATAAAGCCCGCGACAAAGACGTTAGCTGGACTGTTGTAGAGATTGAGCGGCGTGTCGATCTGTTGCACCTGGCCATCGTTCATCACTACGATCTTGTCGCCCATCGTCATCGCTTCAACCTGGTCGTGCGTGACATAGATCATGGTGGCTTGCAGCCTCCGGTGCAACTTGGTGATCTCAGTACGCATTTGCATACGGAGCTTGGCATCAAGGTTGGACAGCGGCTCGTCGAAAAGAAACACCTGCGGCTTGCGCACGATGGCGCGTCCCACTGCTACCCGTTGCTGCTGTCCACCAGAAAGCTGCTTCGGCTTGCGGCTTAGAATCCCTTTGATGCCGAGTACTTCGGCGGCCTGCTCCACCCTGGACTCGATTTCTTTCTTCGGGTACTTGCGCAGCTTCAGCCCGAACGCCATGTTGTCAAACACCGTCATGTGCGGGTACAGCGCATAGTTCTGAAACACCATCGCAATGTCCCGATCCTTTGGGGTCACCTCGTTCACTAGGCGCTCCCCAATGCTGATCTCGCCTGCGGTGACCCTCTCCAGTCCCGCAAGCATTCGCAGCATGGTGCTTTTGCCACAACCGGAGGGCCCCACCAAGACGGCGAGCTCGCCATCCTCCACCGTGAACGAAGCATTGGCCACAGCTTCATATCCGTTGTCAAAGACCTTGCTGACGCCTTTCAGAACAACTCTCGCCATAGGATCTCTGCACAATCCGTTGTAATCGGGAAGATAGTGCAACACCCCGTACAGCAGAAATCCGGCGCATCGCTGGGCTGCGTGTGCACAGGCGTCCACGCAGATCCCACAGCACATTCACCCAAGGCTACGCAGATCTGACCGGAGCGCGACAAGACGGTTTCACCCCTGATAACAGACTTGCTGCGCCCTGTGCGATGCAGATACCGGCGCGAAAAAGCGCACCTGCATCCCGTCAGGGTAACGCACCTCCACCAGCGCCCGCTCGACTGCCACAGGCGCCTCCACCTCTAAGAAGGCCCCCTCGCCATTTGACGCAGTCTCCTGACAAGGCCGCCAATAGGCCAGTTGCGAATACAAAATGCCGTGCGCAGCGGATACCTCTCGTCCCCCAATGGGCTTACCCATGCTATCCAGGGTTGAGTTCTCGGAAACAGAAACAACATTCCGAATCCTCGCCGAGTCTTCGTCGCCCTGTCAAGATGTCCTTTACCGAACGGTTGCGCCGCATCTGCATCGTTCTCTGCCGCGAATTGATCCGACTGCGCTCCGCTTGGCACCGCAAGGACGACGCCGAGGCGAAATCAAGGCCGTGACGACCGGCAGCACATCGGACCCTCCCGACTGGCAGCCGCACACATTTGAATACCTGAAGCGGTGCACGAACCACTCTGATGAACGGAAACGTGTGGTATAACAGCAATTAACGCACGTTTTGTGAATCGGAACCGATATGACGAATAGGTGTCAAAACGGCGCCAAAATGGCGACGAAGTGCGCCCTGGGCGCGGCTAGTCTAAAACAGTCGCTGATAACCTGCGATCCGATGGGAATATCCTACGCTCTACTACTAGCCACTGCGCTGGACCTCCTGGCTACGCGCCCCGCGACGGCCCTCCCCGACACGATTGCCGCAAAACAGGTGGCCGGACTGGTACTGGCCGCCGGCACCGTAGGCGCGGACGTATCACTGGATTACACCATCGGTGTGCCTGTAGCCACCGCCCCTGCACCGCTCCCACCGGCCTTCACACTGGATCAGAATTACCCAAATCCATTCAACCAGGCAACGACCGTGCAGTACAGCCTGACCCAAGCCGCCCCGGTCAAGATAGAGGTCTACTACCTTCTGGGTCGCCGCGTTGCCGTGTTGACTGAGGGTGAACGAGCACCGGGCCTGCACAAGATTCGCGTGCAGGCGCAGGCATGGGCCAGCGCAGTATACTTACTCAGACTCTCCACGCCCCACGGTGCGGCCACACGGCGCATGGTGGTGGCGCGGTAGCACAGGAGGCCCGTCATCCGCAATCAGCTGAGACAGTCGATGTTCAACAACAGTAAAACTGCGCACTAGGCCCTGGCCGGTACGCCTAGTTGGCGTGACATGTCTCCGCTGTCAGTAGTGCTCCGCTGATGCGGCGCGCGTTGGCCGGCGCGATGACGCCTGGTGGCGGGGCGAAGTCATTGTGTCGCACCACATACCGCGCCGAGATGCCCATATGCGCGTATCCGAAGATATGGCTCTGACCGGTTACGATGACCGCAAGGTAAGCGCCTATGTCGGCTATCCAGCATAGCACAGGACATGGCGAAGACAGGTGAAACAGCGACGACCAGGCCTCAGACCACGCTGGACCATTGTGGAACGCAGGACCCGCTGAACCACTGCGCCGGTCCACAGCTATGGCAACATCGTTCAAGCCAATCCTCATTCCATCCGTAATCATGAGCAACACCGCACACCATTCGGCGATACATAAGCAGCTAAGCCGCACCCTGCGCAGCACCCACTACAACCATCTGGGAAAGAGGTACCAGGGCAAAGTCCGCGATACGTATGAGCAAGGGGATCAACTCGTCTTGATCACCACGGATCGAATCTCTGCCTTTGACCATGTCTTGCGCCAGACCATCCCCTTCAAGGGGCAGGTGCTCAACCAGATAGCGGCCTACTTCTTTGAAGCGACGAGTGATATAATACCGAACCACATACAGTCTATCCCCGACCCTAACGTGACGGTGGCACTGCGGTGCGAGCCTACCAGCCTGGAGTTTGTGGTGCGCGGCTACCTGGTCGGACACGCGTGGCGCACGTATCGGTCCGGAAAGCGGATACTGTGCGGCAAAGTGCTGCCGGACGGGCTGCGGCAAAATGATCGGCTTGCAAAGCCGATCCTTACGCCTACAACGAAGGCGCACCAAGGGCATGATGAGGACATCAGCCGCGAAGAGGCTATCGCGCAAGGCCTCATTAGTGCACAGCTTTTTGACCAGTTGGAGACAATCTCGCTGGCGCTGTTTGCACGCGGAACGGAGCTGGCCGCCAAGCAGGGGCTGATCCTGGTTGACACGAAGTACGAATTTGGACGTGCCCCGGACGGCACCTATGTGCTGATTGATGAGGTTCACACCCCGGACTCGTCGCGTTACTTTTATCAGGAGCCATACGAAGACCTGCTCAGCAAAGGGCAGCCCCAGCAGCAGTTGTCAAAAGAGTTCGTACGCGAGTGGCTGATGGCGCACGGCTTTCAAGGCAAGGAGGGGCAGGTTATGCCCGATCTGCCCGATTCATTTCGGGCAGAGGTCTCTGCGCGATACATTGAGTTGTACGAGAACGTGACCGGGAGAGTATTCAAGCCTGATACGCACCCCGATCCCACAGTGCGCGTACAGGCCTCATTGGCGGGCCTGCAATAAGAACGGTACAGCGAGGCGGAGAGTGTAGCATAAGGACCTGCCAGACTGCGCCGCCGGCGCAGAGACGCTTCAGCGCGCCGCCGTCTGCCGATTCCCACCGCACAGGACTAAGCATTGCGGGCGGCGAGCACCAAGCACATCAGATGCGCGCGAGACCATTATGCGGCATAGATCCCCTGCGCGGATTTCAAGATGGCCTTACGGCGGATGTCGTTTCGGCTTTCTCCGACTGCATGGCAGTGCACCAGATCTACTTTGCGGGCAAGCAATTCAGCAAGCTCACACCGCATCCGGGTAATCCCGAACAGGCTAGGCGGACAAAGATTCGCGCGCTACACTCGAAACGGTTCATGGACATTCCTGCGCGCCAGATATGGACGACGCTCCTGGACGAAGGAGTGTACCGGTGTCACTGGTTGTGCCAACCCACTCGGCGGTTCCATCTGCAAAGTGTTCAGCCTTCCAGATAGGCACGTGCTGCTTGAGGGTATCAATGAGGTATCGGGCCGCGGCAAACGCTTCGGCACGATGGGCTGCGGCAACCCCGACAACGACGCTGGCTTCGCCGATAGGTACACTGCCCAGCCGATGCAAGACGCATACGCGCTCCAGGCGCCATCGCTTGAGGGCATCCATTGACAACTGCTCCATCTCCTTGGACGCCATAGGCCGGTAAGCTTCGTATTCCAGTATTCGCGTCTCTTTGCCATCGGTCCACTGGCGCGTGGTCCCGACAAAGATGGTAATCCCCCCCGCACCTGGGGCCTGCAGGAACGCAAAGGCGGCCCCGACATCCAGCGGGGCATCTTGAAGCGCAACCCAAATGGACGCTGCATGCACGGCCCCTACCCTCCGCTTACGGGGGTGATGATCGCCAACTCATCGCCCAGTGCGACGGCGTCACCTTCGTCGACATAGACCTGGTTCACTGCAAGGCGCATTACGGGCCGGAGCACCGCCGTGGCTACATACGTGTGCGCGAGCGTATCCAAAACAGCTTTGGCCGTGGTCGGCATCGGGACCGACAGAACTACGTGCCGCGCACCGACGCGCTGCTTCAGCACACTGAACAGCTGCACGGACACGCGTGCCTTGTCTGAGTTCATGTCATACATGAAGCAGGTCGAAAGAATTCAGCGGAGGGTATGCTCCTCGATAATCAGTTGAACCGGATCACCTTAAGTGGGTCGATGCGCGCTGCTACACGCGCCGGGATATAAGCTGCCGCCAAAGTCAACAGCAGTGCCAAGGTGCCTACCAATACAAAATCCCACAGATGCAGCGCAATCGGGGCTGTGGTCATAAAGTAAGCCTCTGCTGGCAGCGGTATCACCTCGTATCGCTGCTGAATCTTCGCCAGCATCCATGCTAGCGACAAGCCGGACGTTGTACCCGCCAAACCCACCATGAAGCCTAGCGACAAGAACAGCCGCGTGAGGCTCCGGCGCGACGCACCCATGCTGGCCAGAATGCCGATGGCCCGCGTCTTCTCCATGATCAGCATCAGAAGCGTGCCGACGATATTGAAGGCTGCAACCAGGATCAGGATGCCAATCACAAGCGGAATGATGGCTTCCTGAAGCTGTATCCAGGCAAAAAGCCCACGATACACCTCGTAGATGGTGCGCGCAAGGACGGGCACGCCCAGCGAGTTTTCAATGGCGAGTGCTGATTCGGCAGCTGCAGCAGGGTCATGCAGCATAACGTCAAGTCGTGTCACCTCATCTGGACCGTAACTCAGCAACCGGCGCGCCGCGCTGATGTGTGTGAACACGTAGGTTTCGTCAAAGTCTGCAAGCGAGGTCTCATATAAGCCCCCAACCTGAAACTGCCGGATCCGAGGCCGTACAGACAAAAGCGCACCCGCACTCGATGTTGCGGCCCGCGTGGAAAAGACCACCACGCTGTCGCCTATGCCAAGTCCGAGCTGCTGGGCCAGCGCGGAGCCTACCACCAATAGCGGTTTGCCGTCATCGGAAACAAGCGCGGAAGAGCCAGCTATGGTGGCGCCGCTGAGGTAGGTAGGCAACACATCGGTCCCCCACAGGCCTATACCATCAATCTCCAATTGTGAGCGCCTAAGCAGCGCAAACTCCGATACCACCGGCTGGATCTGTGCCACACCTGCGATTTCTTCGATCACATCGACTTTGGCTTGCGCACCTTGCAGCGGCGCGTGGCGGATGTTTTCAACCTGCACATGCGCCCCAAAGCCGATCACTTTGGCTTCAATCTCCTTGCTGAACCCGCCGACGATGGACAGCGCCAGAAGAAGCATAGACACGCCGACGGCGACGCCGCCCACCGCGATAAGGGTGATAAAGCGCAAAAAGCGCCGCCCACTCTCCTGCCCGAGTGCTCCAGTGAGATACCTGAATGCAACGAAATGATGAAACTGCACGACCCGTAGGGTTTTCAGCGTATACGCAGCCGCGGCCAATCCGTTGGCTGATTATGCCATACTGTATCCGCCCGCCGCGGCTGCCCAATGCCGCATGGTGCCGGTGCTAAAGTGTTCGTACGGCCTCAACGGCGTAGTACCGCGGCGTAAACCGCCTGAGCAGAGGTCTTACACCCAGCAAGGAGCCGTAGCTGACCCATTTTTCTGTCCGTACGATGTGCCAGCCTGCCCGCTCCAGGAGCCAGTCAAACTGCCAGTCCTCAAACTCATGAAAATGTCGATCCCACGAATCCACCGGGTTGCAGTACGCGGATGCGAACCAGAGGCGCAGCGGTACCGTGGCGAACAGCCGCGGCGCATCAATGGCGCGCAGGACGTTGAAAGGGGCCACCAAGTGCTCCAAAATCTCAAACGCCGTAACCGCATCGACATCATATTCCTGTACCACCGCTGGGTGCTCGTCGAGGTCGCCCGCGGTATTCTGAATCGCGTAGCCCTTCGCCTGCATGCGCGCCCCCAGCGCATTTGGCGTACCTAAATCCAGTATGCTCCTGGGCTGTGGCTGCGCCTTGTCCATAAACGCCAGTGTGTGGAGGAATCTGCGTTCCAGTGTCTTGTTCATCTGCGCGCAAATCGGCGACGATTGGGAATGGCGACAACGGTTCGCTAACGGTTCGCTGCAGGGCCAAATTGCAAATTACCACCGTGCGCTATCAAGTCCAAGAAAGCGTTGGCAGCATACTGGCAATGCACCTGTCTCTCTGCAACGGGAAGTGCTTTGATGTCTCGCGTAGGGCACCGCGCGGGGAAGCCTTTGCGCACGCCTATTGAAGCCCAGGCAACGGGTATTCGTGCTCGCGTGCCCTCATTGGATGGGTGCCACGGGCGGCCCGCGCGGCGCAAATTCCAGGAATCTGCAAGATTGAAAACCGGCTGTGCCAAACACCATGACGCTTACTTCGTTCCAGCTGCTTGGCTCTTTTGCTTCTTACTCACCAGCCTGGATTTACAATGAATAATGCCTACGCCCAAATACCAGCGCCGATCAATGAGCCTGTACTGAGCTACGCTCCCGGCAGCGCGGAACGCGCCTCCCTGCAACAATTTCTGGGGTGTCTCAAGTCCAACCGCCTCGAGGTCCCCGCCTTCATTGGGGGTAAGGAGGTGTACACAGGGAACACCTCTGATATCCGTCCGCCGCATGAAACCGCGCACAAGCTCGGCGTTGCACACCAATGCGGTGCTGTAGAGATCAGCCGCGCCATCGATGCCGCCGTGCAGGCGCGCGCGGCGTGGTCCCGCATGGAATTCACCGACCGTGCAGCCATCTTTCTCAAAGCGGCCGACCTGCTTTCAGGAAAGTGGCGCAACGCGGTGAACGCATCGACTATGCTGGGGCAGAGCAAGAACGCCTTTCAGGCGGAAATCGATGCGGCCTGCGAAACCATTGACTTTCTGCGTTTCAACGTGCACTATGCACAGCAGATATACAGCGACCAGCCCTACTCTGCACCAGGAACCTGGAACAGGTTGGAATACCGCCCGCTGGAGGGCTTTGTGTTCGCAGTGACGCCGTTCAACTTTACCTCCATCACAGCGAATCTGCCGACCGCTCCGGCACTGATGGGCAATACGGTCGTGTGGAAGCCGGCCTCTTCTTCAATCTATTCGGCTTACTACCTGTACAAACTGCTGGAAGAGGCTGGCCTGCCACCCGGCGTGATCAACATGGTCCCGGGACCAGGCGCCACCATAGGCGATCCTGTCTTTGCGTCGCCACACTTTGCGGGACTGCACTTTACAGGTTCTACCGGCACGTTTCAGCACATGTGGCGGACTATCGGTGCAAACATATCGAATTACTACAGCTATCCCCGCATCGTAGGCGAAACAGGCGGCAAGGACTTCATCGTGGCGCATGCCTCTGCGCCAGCCGACGTGGTAGGCACCGCGATTGTGCGCGGCGCGTTCGAATACCAGGGCCAGAAGTGTTCTGCCGTATCGCGTGTTTATCTGCCGGAGTCGTCATGGCCAGCCATAAAAGAATGTATGCTTGGGCAGCTTGAAGAGCTGAAGATGGGCAGCGTGGAAGACTTCGGCAACTTCATCAACGCGGTGATCGACCGCAAGGCCTTCCACAGCATCTCGTCCTACATTGATCATGCCAAGGCCTCATCGAGCGCCACCATTATTCATGGCGGCGACTACTCGGACGCCCAGGGGTACTTTATTGAACCTACAGTCATCGTGACGACCGATCCGGTGTACAAGTCCATGTGCGAGGAGATCTTCGGCCCGGTGGTGACGATTTTTGTGTACAAGGACAACGAATTTGCTGAGACGCTCGACCTCGTCAACACCACCTCCCCGTATGCCTTGACGGGCGCGATCTTTGCCCAGGACCGGACGGTGATTGCACAGGCCACCCATGCGCTTCGTGATGCTGCAGGCAACTTTTACATCAATGACAAGCCCACGGGCGCGGTCGTGGGGCAACAGCCCTTTGGTGGTGCGCGCGCCTCAGGGACGAACGACAAGGCAGGGTCGCCGCTTAACCTGATCCGGTGGGTTTCGGCCCGCACCATCAAGGAGACTTTTTCGCCGCCGACCCATTACAGCTATCCGTTCCTGGCCCCGGAGGAATCTCCAAGCGGATGAAAAGCAAGCCTAGTGCAGGGCGCGTTCCCATACGCGTCGTGCAGTACGGTATGGGCCCGATCGGACAGGCGTGTGCGCGTGTGCTGCTAGGTAAGGCGCGCACAGGCCATGCCCTGCTGGTGGGAGCCCTAGACATCAGTCCCGCCCTCGTAGGGCAGCGCGTGGGTTCGCTGCTGGGCGACACGAGCGACGTGATCATCACCAGCGACGCCGAAGAAACGCTGGCATTGTGCAAGCCGAATGTCGTGCTGCATACTACGGGGTCGTTTCTGGGACGGGTCAAGGATCAAATCCTGCGGTGCGTGCGCGCGGGTGCGCATGTGATCTCATCAACAGAGGAACTCACCTTCCCCTACTACAAGTACCCGGAGATCAGCGAGAAGATTGATGCGGTTGCGAAGGACTACGGCGTCGTCGTAATGGGCACGGGTGTCAACCCCGGCTACGCCATGGACACGCTGGCGCTAGCAGCCACCGGCGTCAGTACCAGCGCACAGCGCATTGAAGTAGATCGGATCGTCGACGCCAGTCTGCGACGAAAACCGCTGCAGCGCAAGGTGGGTGCAGGACTTTCGCCTGGGGAGTTCTACGCGCGGCGCGACCGGGGTGAATTTGGGCACATCGGGCTACGCGAATCGCTCAGGATTGTCGCAGCGGGCTTGGGATGGGTGCTCGACGAGATCGAGGAAGCGCTGGAGCCGATCCTGGCCAGTCGGACGCTCGCTACGGAATATTTCACCGTGGAGCCGGGTCACACTGCGGGCATTCACCAGACGGCCATAGGGCGCTGCGGCGGCACGGAGCGCATCCGCCTTACACTCAAGATGTACTTGGGGGCTGAGGATCCCGTTGATCGCGTGCGCATCTTCGGCACGCCCCCCATAGACATGGTGGTCAAGGGCGGCATCTTCGGGGATACGGCTACTGTCGGCTCTCTGGTGAACGCGATTCCGCGCGTCATGGAAGCACCTCCCGGGCTCCACACAATGATCACGCTGCCGGTACCGCGCGCCTTTGGCGTCTAGCTGCGCGCCTACTGCTGCCCGGGATATTTTACGCGCACATGGTAGATGGCAGACAGCTGCTTGACAAAGGAGGCCTTGATCAGCTTGAGATCTTTGAGAGTGAGCCCTGACTCGTCCAGCTGATTATCGTCTATGCGCGCTTTGAAGATCGCGTTGACGCGCTCTTCAATCTTGTCAATTGTCGGCTCGGTGATACTCTTGCAAGCTGCCTCTACACCATCGGTCAGCATCAGAATAGCGGCCTCTTTGGTGGTGGGACGCGGCCCAGGGTACCGGTAGTCCGCTTCATTGATCGCCTGGTCCTCATCGGCTTCTTGCCGTGCCTTGTGATAGAAGTACTCAATGCGCGTGGTGCCGTGGTGCATCGGGATGAACTCCACAAGGTTCTTGGGCAAGCCATGGTCCGCAGCAAGCTCTTGGCCGTGGACTACGTGTTGTTTTATGATCTCTGCGCTTTCGCGCGCACTGATGGCGGTGTGCGGATTTACGCCCGAACGCTGGTTTTCAGAAAAGAATTCCGGCTGTCCCACTTTGCCGATGTCGTGATAGAGCGCGCCGACCCGTGTGAGGAGCGAATTCGCCCCAATGGATTCTGCCGCGCTTTCCGCAAGGTTGGCTACCTGAATGGAATGATTAAAGGAGCCGGGTGCTGCCTGCTGCAGCTTCTTCAGCAGCGGTTGATTGAAGTCGCTGAGCTCCACAAGGCGCAGCTCAGACGAAACGTTGAACGTGCGCTCGACAACCCACAGCAGCGGATTGGCAGCGACAAGCAGGAAGCAATTAGCACCCGCCATCATGACATGGTTGAGGAACGTCTCTTTAGCCGCGTCGAACAGCTCAAAGGACAGAAATACCAGGACGTATCCCCCAAATGCGGCACCACCGCTGGCGAAGAATTGGGCCCGATTGCGCGCCCCTAAAACCGTAAAGACCGCTAAGGCACCCCCAGCAATGGTTGCAAAGGCAAACTCGAATGCGTGATTGAAGTCTGCAACGAGGCCGCCCACGAGCGCCAATACCACCGTGCCGAACAATCCCACACGCGCGTCAAACACCACCGTAAGCATCACAGTGACGATCAGCGTGGGCACCGCAAACAAGTAGGCCGAATCGTTGCGCACTGCGACGGCATAAAGGCCAATGATTGCTGCATACAGCAACGCAATCAGGAACATGTCCTTGTTGCTGTCAAAGAGATGCCTGCGCGCTACGAACAGGTACACAAAGAACAGGCTGAAAATACAGAACGCCAGCAGCAGCTTTCCCATCGACCGCGCCTCAAAGATCCTGGGATCAGAGGCTTCGGCCTGTGTGCGCTCAAGCGATCTCAGGCGTTGCATGACTTCGGCTGTAATGATCTCGCCCTTGCGAACGATAATTTCGTCAGCAGTAATCATGCCGCGGGTCGGAGACACGGCTTGCGCGGCTTGGTTGCGGGCACGTTCGGTTGCGCCTACGTCGTGTTGCAATGAAGACACAAACACCGCGTTCACCAGTGGCACGGCGACGTTCGCACGCGGGTTGGCGGCAAAATGTGGCTCAAGGGCCTGCGTTACGCTCTGATAGATATGATCTTGGGCGAATACGCGGCTTTTGGGAATCCTCTCAAACGTACTGGCCTCGGTGTTGCGGACCTTTATGTAGTCCGTATAGATGCTGTCAACGGGTATGTCTACAACATCCGTGGCACTATAGGCGGTGACATGCATCCAGAGATGATCCAGCGCAATCTGATACAGGGGCGGACCCGGCACGATTAGCCGGGAGCTGTCCAGCATATCAGGGTCGCGCGACACAAAGTCGTTGCCCAGCATCCGCCACTGCTCGTCAGACAGAAACACCAACGCATCTTGGCGCCATTGCACATACCGTATGCTGTCGGCGTCGGACAGCGCCCAGTAGTTTACATTGGACAGCGTGTCGCTCGCAAGATGGGCACGCTGAATATTCAAGCGGTAGTCCCGATATGCCTGCATGATCCGATCCATCTGGACCTGCAGCGTATCCAGATTTGTCCCGACACGCTCAGACGCCCCGATTTGCTTGACAAAGATGGGCTCCGTCATGCGTCGCGCCTGCAGCTGTTCGGCGGCGAGCGAGTCCGCAGACTTGTCAATAGCAAACCCTTCCGACGCGACCAGCGTCTCGCCGACCCATGTATCGCCGACTTGCATCAGTGCCAAGGGCAGCGAATTCGTGTGAAATGCGAGCGCCGTGGCTATGGTGAGGGTGATGAGGATCGCGGCCTTGGCCGCAAAGCCACGCGTGAGCACCGCGCTTCCAAGTGTGCGCCGAGGCCATCCAAAACGCCGCTGGAGCTTTACACGGGTGCGTTTGCTGAACAATGCCATAAAGCTGACTGTCAGGCGACTAGGCCTTGTGGCGCAGGCCTAACAGCGACCCTGCACCCACTGTTATGGTACTGCCTATCACCGTGTACCACGGCCATCCCACCGCCCGCAAGCCGCGTGCGCTGGTGATCTCATTCCCCGGGGCAAAATAGAACAGCCACCCGTCTGACGGGCTGTACCACACACCAAAGATAATCACCACCATGCACACTATGGAAAGCGTGAAGGCAATCACGGCATCTGCTTGCACCGTTCGCTTGGCGAACAGACCGAGCAGGAAAGCCCCGAGCAGTCCTCCATAGGTAAAGGAGGCAATCGCAAGCCCGAGCTCTACGACAGGGTTCTGAGTATTCTCAAACAGGCTGGCAAAGGCGACGAAGAGGAGCCCCCAGAACAGCGTCAAAAGCCGCGCGGTGCGCAAAGACTGCGGCGCGCTGCCAGATTTCTTCCTGAGCCGCTGGTAGATGTCCAGCATGGAGGAGGACGCGAGAGAATTGAGCGAAGACGAGAGCGTGCTCATGGCCGCGGCGATGATACCGGCGAGCAATAGGCCCGAAAGTCCAGGCGGCAGCCCGTCGATGATGTATCTGGGAAACACTTCATCGGCGCGCGACATTCCCAGAGTCTCAGGTGATGCTCCCTGGAAATAGGTCCACAGCAGGACCCCAATGACCAGAAAGAGCGCAAACTGTACCGCTACGATGAGGGCGCTGACGACGAGGGCCTTCTGACCATCGGCCGCGGCGCGGCACGTGAGCAGCCGCTGCACAATAAGCTGATCCGTGCCGTGCGACGCCATAGAGAATATTGCGCCCCCGACTACGGCCGTGGCCAACACATACGGCTGTGTAAACCAAGACGCAAGCGACTCCCTTGCTCCAGTGTACAGGATTTGGGTCTTGCCCCCTGCTGCTGCAGTCCGCCACCAGTCGCCCGGCACCGCTTCCAGCAGAAAAACCATGGCTACAAGGCCACCGCCAATGTACAAGATCATCTGCACCACATCCATCCATACAACTGCTTTGATCCCACCGATGAGCGTATAGATGACGGTGACCAGACCCAGAACGGCTATAATCTGCAGGTAGGACACGGAGAGCCCTGCGCCATCCGCGATCACCTTGAGCGGAATTGCGGTAGCGAACAGTCGTACACCATCCGCCAAGAGGCGTGTCACCAGAAATGTAGCCGAGGCTGTCAGCCGCATTCCGTCACCATAGCGGGCACCCAAGAAGGCGTACGCCGTGGTGAGCTTGCCCTGATAGTATCGAGGCAAGAAATAGATCGCAACAAGTATTCGACCGACCAGGTAGCCCGCCGTAATCTGCAGGAAGGTCATGGACCCGCCGTAGGCTACGGCAGGCACGCCGATAACCGTGAGCGTACTGGTTTCTGTTGCCACCACCGAGAAGCAGACTGCCCACCACGGCAAATTGCGCCCGCCCAGGAAGTAGTCTGTAGTACTTCTCTGACGTCCTCCGATGAGCACGCCGAAGGCGGCTACGCCCACCAGATAGGCGGCGAGTATGATGTAGTCAATACCGGTAAGCATGTCTTAACAATTGCGCTGAATCGCCTCTGGATGCATGCCAGCCTATGGATAGGCTGGATTAGATGATGCCCAGTTTTTGTTCTATTTCTTCCAGTGGCACGCCCTTGGTTTCAGGCATGACCTTAAGGACCCAGATCAGCTGCCCTACCATGCAGAGCGCATAGAACGCGAAGATATGCGCACCGGAAACTTCGGCGATCATGGGGAAGGTAAGTGAGATGACGGCCGCCATAAGCCAATGCACGAAGCTGCCTAGGGCCTGCCCTCTGGCGCGCAGGGCGTTAGGGAATATTTCCCCAATGAAGACCCAGATCACGGCCCCTTGTCCAAAGGCATGCGACGCGATGAAGATGACCAGGCTGACCAAGATCAGCGGGCCGGAAACGCCCGCATAGAAGGCAACGGCCGTGGCACTCAGCGAAATAATGTACCCGATGGATCCCGTCAGCATGAGCTTTCGTCGCCCAAAATGGTCAATCACCGCCATTGCCAGGATGGTCATCGCCAGGTTGGTGCCACCGATGATGACCGACTGCCATAGCGCCGAGGTGCCTTCAGCGCCCGCCATTTCGAAGATGCGCCGGGTGTAATAGATCAGTGCATTGATGCCGGAGAGCTGATTGAAAGCGGCGATGGCTATCGCGAGCATGATCGGCTTGCTGTATTTGCGCTGAAAAAAGCGTGCGCCCAGGCTCTTCTTCGCGGCGATCAGGGACCGCGATATCGCGGTGATCTCGGACTTGATATTCCTGGCATTCAGGCCTACGGCTATCAGAACGCGGGCAGCCTCCTCTGCGCGATCATTCGCGACAAGCCAGCGCGGACTGCGCGGGTTGGTGAACAGCAGCGCGGTGAACGCGAGCGCGGGCACGGCTTCCACGCCGAACATCCATCGCCACTCCTGCGGGCCCAGGCTCATGCCACTAATTATGTAGTTGGACAGGTACGCCAACAGGATGCCGAGGACAATGTTGAGCTGCACCATTGCAACAAGCCGCCCACGGTAGTGGGCCGGGGAGATTTCGGCGACGTACATCGGCGCCACCACCGAAGCACCACCGACGGCAAGCCCGCCGATGAATCGAAAACCGATGAAGGGCCATGCGCCCCACGCCAGCGCGCTCCCAAGGGCACTGATCAGGTACAGGAGGCCAAGCCAGACTAGCACTTGGCGTCGGCCGTACCGGTCAGCCGGCTTGGCAAATGCCAGTGCCCCGATAATCGTCCCGATCAGCGCACTGGCGACCAGAAAGCCGTGCCAGAATGTGCGGTTGGCAACGATATCGGCCATCTGCGCGTAATCGGCGTCAAACAGTACCTGCAGCGTCCCTTCGGCACCCGATATCACTGCGGTGTCGAATCCGAAGAGGAGTCCTCCAAGGGCAGCAACAAACGAGGCTGCAAACAGCGTGCGCGTCATATAGAAAGTGGATAGCTGCCCTCAAAGATAGGCTTTGCGCGGAGCCTGTCGACTGCCTTCAAGCGTTTGCAGGGCGTGCCAAGGTTGCTGCTATTCCTCGTTCCAGGACAAGAACTGCTTTTGAAAAATGGTCTCCAGCACCGCTCATTACAGCTGCCGCGCCCAAGGCAAAGATATCGGTGATCGTGCAACTGCAATGATCGCAAAAGTACTTGCAGCCCCGATGCGATAACACGCCATTTTGGGTGTATACAGCCTCGTAGCGTGGCCGTGTCCGATCGCATTGCCGCGAAGCATGCAGCCGGATTGATCCTGGCAGGCGGCGCCAGTGGAGCGCCGGTATCGTTCGACTACACCATTGGCACCCCCGTGACTGCGGTGGATGCGGCGGTGCCTGTTGCATTCGTCGTGGATCAGGACTACCCCAACCCGTTCAATCCGGCGACGACGGTGCGGTGCAGCCTGGCTCACACAGGCCCAGTTGAGCTTTCGGTATACGACCTGCTGTGGCGCCGCGTAGCCGTGCTGGAAGAGGACATCCGCGCTGCCGGTCCGCACCAGGCCAGCGTTGATGCCCATGCGTGAGCCAGTCGGCATACCTGTACCGGCTCACCATGCCTCACGGCAGTGCCACAAGGCACATGGTGCGGGCCTGGTAGTAAGATCGAGCCCCTGTGGAAGGAGAACAACGCGCAGACTAAAGGCAAGCCACAGGCCGTGCCTTGGCGTATGGCTGAGTGTCACCTGGCATGCCCAGCGGAGAAACGGCACGGGTTACGCCTGCGCTGCGCGATTGCCCTGAGGGTCTGTTGCTCACCAGCTGCGAAGTGTGCGGGCCTGCTTGCCCAACCGCATGGTAAACGGAGCACTACTTTGGCTCGGCCCAGAGTCACAGCAGACTCCGCCTGCTGCCATCAGGTCAGTGGGGATGCCCGGCGTGGAATCAGGCCGCCAGTGGTGGGGGCCCGCACGATTCCCGTTCAATGAGCGTGGACCGCAGCATGATGCGTTGCGGCCCGCTATGCTTGTCTTCGATCAGGTCAATGAGCGTGTCCGAAGTCTGCCGACCCATGCTATAGATCGGCTGCTGCATAGTGGTTAGCGGCGGATACGTAAAGCGCGCGGAGGGCAGGCCATCATAACCGATTACCGAGATGTCCCTGGGCACACGCAATCCCGCTTCATGAATGGCCAATAGTGCTCCCATAGCCTGGGCATCGGAGGTGCAAAACACCGCGGTGGGCCTATGCAGAAGCAGCCGCTGCATGGACCTGTATCCACTCCGGTGCGAAAACTCCCCTGGGAAGCTCAGCGCTTCATCCAGCGCTACACCCAGCTCATAATGCGCCTTGGCGTACCCCTCGACGCGGTCTTGTGCCTCCTGTGTCTGGACGCGCCCTGCGACCAGGCCAATGCGCTGGTGTCCCAACTTGAAGAGGTACTGCACCGCCTTGTATGCCCCGCCCACGTTATCTACATCTACAGAAGGCAGCTGCTTATGGTGGACATCATGCCCGAGGACAATCATCGGCTTGCCCGTGTTTTGCAAGACATCAAACGCTTCGTCGGCAACTTCCCGTCCGATTAAGACATAGCCATCCATGCTGTGTCCTCGAAGGATCCGGTGCTTGAGCTTTTCATCCAGCTCACTGGCAATGACGTTTAACGTGGCGAAATAGCCGCGGCGAATGCATCCCTCAGAAAGCCCCAGGAAGATCAGGGACCAGAATGCGTTCGCGAAAACATGATCCTTTTGTCTTGGGGCAAGGATCGAGATCTCGTGCGTCTTGTTGGTAGCAAGGCTCCGAGCTGCGGAACTCGGCGCATATCCTAGGCGCTCGATGACCTCCTTGACTCTCGCTCGCGCCAGCGGACTGACGTTGGGCCTGTTGTTGAGCACGCGAGAGACCACGGAACGGGAAACAAACGCGGCCTTCGCAATGTCGTCGATCTTGGGCCTGTCAGGCATAGCGAACCGGAGCGTTTTGTTCTACATGCCATGACGTGCACAATGGATTGTGCACGTAGAACGCCTAAGACGCCTAAATGCAATATAACAAAAGCGCCCACTCTAAGTGCTTGTAAATCGGATGATCTTGCATAAGGCACAACGGGCCATGCGCGGACGCGTAACGAAGTCTGGAACAGCCCGAAGGGCGGCGAGTCGCGGCGCTGCCGCGGCATTCGTGGCAGTATCACCGGGATGTGGGCGTGGGAGAATGGCAAAGGTGATCGTTCGTTGTTCTCCGGTTCCGCGCTTGCTGCAAGGCGCTGCACAAAAGCCAGGTAGTCAGGCCTGAGCCTTATCCGCATGTGCAGTTGTGCGGCGCGTGCAGTATTTTGCAAGCAGGAACCGCATGAAAGCAGCATGGCAGCAGCATGCTTCCAGCCCTTAATCAGGAATCAATCGCGCGGCAACGCTGAGCGGCCCAACCGATACATGATCATGAGAACCATTGCGGCCGCTGTAGTGCTGGGGAGTATGCTGCAGGTGGTGCAGATGGGATGCGTTAGCACGCCGGCGGGCGTCACCATCGAATCGCGTGCTCCGAAGGATACTTCTGACGCAAGGCTGCCGCCTATGGTAAAACGGGCTTGGATTTTTGTTGAGGGGGTACAGCAGAGCACGACGCCGGCGACCGTGACAGTGCGGCGATCTTTTGAAATCACCAATGTATCTCTGCACGTGGGTGCCGATTTCGAGAAGGTGCGGCACTACGAAATCGAGCGCAACATTTCCGGCAGCCGCCGGATGCTGGACTATTCCTTTAGCGGATCCTTCCAGGGCGGCTACCTGACATACTCCACGCGAGAGCTCTCGCTGGATCGCAAGGGCCGCTTCATCATCCCCTTCTTTGACGGACCCATCCAGATCATAGACCACGAGTACGATCTCGTGCTTCTCGTTCAGCAGTAGGATCGGCCGGAAATGCCTGCGCGCCCGTATATCCTGGCGGAAACAAACTGGAAAGCTGTCCGAGCCACGCCCTATGAAGTCGCGATTCTACCTTGGGGTGCAACAGAGGCCCACAATTATCATCTTCCCTACGCCACTGACAACATCCAAGTAGAATACATCGCCGCCGAAAGTGCCCGCATAGCCTGGGGTCAAGGCGCGCTGGTCGTCGTGCTTCCAACAATTCCTTACGGCGTGAATACGGGGCAGATGGATGTGAAGTTGGACATCAACATGATGCCCAGCACGCAGGCCGCCGTACTGGGCGATATCGTGCAGGTACTGTCACTCCAGCACATCCAAAAGCTGGTCGTGCTGAACGGGCACGGCGGCAACAGCTTCAAGCAGATGATTCGCGAAATCGGTGCCCGGCACCGCGACATGTTCATCTGCGAAATCAACTGGTACAAGGTACTGCGCGGCACCGACTATTTCGATGAGCCCGGGGACCATGGTGGCGAGATGGAAACCAGCAACATGCAGTTCTTGGCATCGGATTGGGTCCTCCCCTTGGCCGAAGCTGGAAGTGGCAACGCGCGTGCTTCTACGTTGACAGGTATACGCGAAGGATGGGTCTGGGCCGAACGCCGCTGGCTGGAAGCCACCGACGATACGGGCGTCGGCGATCCTTCACGATCCACCTCGGGAAAAGGGAAGCGGTTCCTTGGCGTGCTTACGCGAAGAATTGCTGAGTTTTTGGCGGCGCTGGCTGCACAAGACCTCGACGAGCTTTACATGGCCTAAGTTCTGGAAGTATCAATCCCCACTCATTCCTGGCCCATCTATTACCGGTGCAGGGAAGCAATCCAATCGAATTCATGAATCCCTTTCGGGTACTGCTGCTATTCCCGTTTTTGATAGGTGGGCCGGCCTTTGCTCAAGGCGAAATGCACGCGCTGCTCATGGAGCTGGACCGGTTGCTTCAGGAAGCGCATACGCACAGCGTAGCTGCGGAATCGGCCACTGATGTGGAACAGGCCAAGCGCCATGCGGATGGCGTGTTCACTGTCATCTGGGGACAGCCTTCAGGGCTGGCCGATGGCTCCACCGGCGCTGCCGCCATGCACGGCTGGAAAACGCGCTGGCAGACTTCAGGCCAGGAGTTTGACGAGGACCACGTTAAGCGTCACGGCGGCTGGCTCCCTCGCATTCAGGATGTCGCGCAGCTGGGCATCATAGGCCGGGCCCGACACCTGCGCGATCAGCTGCAGGCGCAATACGATGTCGATTCGACACGTGTGCATCTGGTGCATGTAATCCATTCGCTGAATAACGTAATAGGCTGGATGCGGCTCGATGATGGCGTAACCAAAGCCGAAAACCAGCCGCGCGTAGATCTTACGTATATGTGGACCGCGCCCGGCGAATTCTGGAATTCCAGCGCTGATACCGGCTGGATCCATGAGGCGTTCGCGCAAGCGCTCAACATACTCAAGACGAATTACGACGGCGATGCAGCGCTGGCTCGGCAGCATGCCGCCGCCATGACCGCCCTGCTCAACCGATGCCGGACCGGTGTGGATGCCAATGGCGATGGCGCAATTGGTCCGCTCATGATGGAAGGCGGACTGGATGCTGTCTTGGCACACGCCGGATACGCTGGCCTCTTGCAATGACCGGAATACGACCTGCAATGAGCGAACTACGATATGTTTTGTGGGTGGCGCTGGCCACTCTGGTGTGCACGACCTCCGCTTGGGGGCAGGACGGGTGGCAGCCGCTCTTTGATGGCTCCAGCCTGGAGGGATGGACGCAGGCCGGGCCGGGCGGCTTCACCTTGCAGGACGACGGCTCGATGGTAAGCCACGGTGGCATGGGCCTCCTCTACTATGCTGCGGAGTCCTATCGCAACTTCGAGCTGGAACTGGACTGGAAGGTCAACAAACACAGTGCGAATGCCGGTGTGTTCGTGCGCTTTCCGGCAACGGATGATCCATGGGTTGCCGTACGGGAGGGCTATGAAATCCAGATTGACAACAGTCGCGACCCTGACCATGTTACTGGCAGCATCTATGCCATCTCCGCGCCCTTCAGGGTCACGGCCAATGCCACGGACGAGTGGAACACGTACCGCATCAAGGTTACCGGTCAGCGATACCAGATATGGCTCAATGGGGCGCTCATCAATGACTTTGTAGGCAATCGCTCCCTGGAAGGTCACATCGGACTGCAGAACCACGACGACAGTTCACGGGTAGCCTTTCGCAATGTGCGAATTCGCGCGTTGGAGGATGCCGCCTCCATGAGTCTGGCACAGCTGGCCCCACAGGCTCGCGATGCGGACGAGATCCGAGTCCTTATGGTGACGACCACCCATGCGTTTCGCCATGGCGCTGCGATCGCGGCGCAAAAGGAAGTAATGACTGCGTTGTCTGAGACTACGGAGCTGCGAGTCGACACGACCGAAGACCTTACGCAGCTCAATCACACAAATCTGCAGCAGTACGATGTGCTCTTCTTTGCCAACAGTACGCTGCGCGCCGAGCGCCCGGAGGGTGCGCCTGTGCCGGAGGTGTTGACCCTTGAAGGATCGTACGCGACTTACGATGTCATGCTATCGCTTCCGGACAATGAGTTCGATGGCACGCTGGCCCTTTCGGGGCATCCGGACAGTCTGACTGGTGTCATCGCATTTCGGCTGTTTCCAGATTTAGCGGCGCTGGAGGAGGTATTCCTGCGGGGCGATTCGCTGACGTTTCACTGGGAGATTGAAGGAGCCGGCAGGTTGGATGCAGCTCTCCACATGCGCGGGGATGATATCTCGGGTACCATCACGGTGATGAATATGCCGATGGCGCTGACGGGCACGCGCACCGCCCCGCCACCGGAAGAATGGACACTTACCATCAACTCGCCGCAAGGCCCGATGGATGCCGCATTATCCCTTGCCGATACCGCGAGCACGATTGTGCTTGGAGGCAACGCGCTGCCGCTTGTCGACCTGGTGCAGACGGAGGATTCCATTCGGTTTTCGTTTGATGGTGCCAACTTCGGCATCATCCGGGCCGAAGCCCAAAGGGGAGGAACGGAAATGACGGGCACGCTATCGGCTTTGGGCGGCACCCTTGACTTTACGGGCGTGATGGCAGCAGCGGATGTGGAAGAGGACACGCCCACAATTGCACCCGAGCAGCAAGAGGCCATTATGAGCTTTTTGCGAGATGGCAAAGGGATTGCCGTGGCACATGCGGGTCTCGACGCCTTCTATAACTGGCCCGAGTACCGCGAGATGGTCGGTGGCGGGCTGTTCGACTCGCATCCGTGGACGCAGAGCGTGCGCATCGCCATAGAGGACGCCGACAATCCGGCCATCCGCCATTGGGGAGAAGACTTCTGGATCAGGGACGAGATCTACGTGCTGGATGAAAACCCACGCTGGACAAGCCGCGTATTGATGTCGCTCGGCATGGAGAGTGTGGAGCTCACCGGTGATGTGGCCGGCGATGAGCGCAACGACTATCCCATCGCGTGGATTCGTGGACACCAGGGTGGCCGCGTCTTCGTTACCAAGCTAGGCCACTTCGCGGATGTCTGGAAGACGCCAGGATTTCAGGCGCATATTGTCGAGGGGCTGCGACTGGCCGCAGGGCGTACGGACGCCTCATTCGGCGGGCGTCGTGTCAAGGAAGTGATCGCAAAGGAAGTGTGGCCTGATGATATTGCTGTCGATGAGCGCGGAAACGTATGGATTGCGGAGCTGCGCGGGAGGGTGCATCGCTACGATGCAGCAACGGGCGACATGCTCTTCATTGCCCACCTGCGTACGACAGACCCCACCAATATTGAACACGGCTTGTACGGCATAGAAGTTGATCCGGAGTTCTACGACGGGAGCCCGTATGTCTACCTGTACTACGCTGAGCCGCACACCTTTATCAACAAGCTGTCGCGTTACGTCTTCAATGGTGTGGCGATACTTGAGGATACGGAAGAGGTGCTGCTTCGCGTTCCTACCGAGCCTACATGCTGTCACCAGGGGGGCGATCTGGAGTGGGGGACGGATTCAACGTTGTTCATCTCAACCGGGGATACAGGCATGTCGGAAGTGCGTCCTGAGTGGGAGGTCCGTGACGACGAACTTGAGGCCTTCCAGGAGCGCCACGGCCTCAAGGGCTATCACTGGGCGCGGCAGGCTGACTCGGAGCGCTCTGCGCAAAACCTACAGGACCTGCGGGGCAAGATCCTGCGCATCAACCGGGATGGCTCAATTCCGCACGACAACCCGTTCTTTGGGCAACCAGGTGTGCGCTGGGAGATCTATGCTTACGGCCTTCGCAATCCGTATCGGTTCAAGGTAGACCCGGAATCCGGCGCTCTGTACATTGGCGTCGTGGGGCCTGATGCCTCCTACGATTACGACGAATACAACGTGTCGCACCAGGGAGGCGAAAATTTTGGGTGGCCGCGAACGCTCGGCAAGCTCTTTTACAACGAATGGACCCCGGACATGATACCCGGCTATGTACCGCCGATGTGGGAATACACGTATGAAGGTGGCGGTCGCTCGGCCACGGTGGGACCGATCTATCGCCACGAGGGCGAAGGCGGCTTTCCTGCGCTGATGCAGAACAAGTTGTTTGTGTTTGACTGGGCACGCCGCTGGATCAAGTACGGTGAGTTGGTAGAAGGCATCTTTGAGAATGATCGCGAAAGTGATATGCGGTTTGACGTGCCCCAGATCTCCATGCCCGCTACGCGCCTGGTCAACATTAAGACGTTTGATCGGCTCCGGGCGACTTCGCCCATTTCCATGGAGCAAGGCCCTGACGGCAGCATCTATCTGGCTGAATTCGATGGGTTCTGGGATGCGGGGCCCGATGCACAGGTCACGCGCTATCGATGGATCGAGCATAATCGTCCACCCTTGGGTGATGCTAAGGTGATACATGAAGAGGGATGGCGTTATCGATTTGATGGCATGGACATCTATGATCCTGATCTCGATCTGTTATCATTTCACTGGGACTTCGGCGATGGCGCGAGCAGCAGCAGTCGCGTAGCCGAGCATACCTACGATGGATCTGGAACCTACCACGCCCAGTTGACTGTAACCGATGCGCGCGGCGAGGTTCGAATCATCACCAGAATGGTGGAGATTCCTGCTATCGACTCACCCGACCACTAGGCCTCATGCGCGGAAAACTGGTTGCGGGATTACTCGCGGCAGCACTTGCTTCGGGCGCTTTCATGGCGGCCCCCGGGAGCGACGGCGAAGCGATCTACCTGTCCCGTTGCATGTCGTGCCACCAGGTTGATGGCATGGGCATTGCCGGGGTCTTCCCTCCCCTTGTGGAAACCGACTGGGTGCGCGGTGACCGGGGACGACTCATCCGCCTGGTTTTGGACGGCATGATGGGTGAGGTAAAGGTCAACGGCGTGGTGTATTCTGGCGCCATGCCGCCATGGAAGGCTTTCCTGAGCGACGACGAGGTAGCCGAGCTGTTGACGTACATACGTGAAGCTTGGGGCAATGATGCGTCCGCTGTGACGGCGCAGCAAGTGGCCCTGGTGCGCAAGGCAACGGCTGACCGCGCCACGCCTTGGACTGCTGAGGAGTTGATGGAGCGAGCCAATCAAGGCATTCCTGGCTCGCTTAGCACCCTTTTCAGCACGCCCGACTCTACTCTGCGCCAATGAGACGACTCCTTATTGCACTCCTAGTGATTCTGGTGGCGCCCATGCTGATGCTGATGTGCGGCCCAGCATCCGGCCCGTATGACACGGTTGGTAAGGTTGAGCGCTTGGACCCCAGGATTGACGCACTGGTGCCGGATGGTGCTGCGCTTGAGGTGCTCGCTGATGGATTCGACTGGTCTGAGGGCCCGGTCTGGATCGGTGATGCCTTGCTTTTTTCGGATATTCCTGAGAACGCTATCTACCGGTGGCATGCTACGGAGGGGCTTATGTTGTATCTGCAGCCCTCCGGTTACACCGGTGCCGCATCTCGTGGCGGTGAAGTAGGATCCAACGGGCTTGCGCTGGATGACGAAGGACAGCTTGTACTTGCACAGCATGGTGATCGGCGCATTGCGCGGTTAGATGCGGCGCTTGATTCAGCCGTGCCAGCGTACCGCACGTTGGCTGATCGCTACGATGGTAAGCGGTTCAATAGTCCGAACGATCTCGTTTACCACTCCAGTGGCCGCTTGTACTTTACCGATCCTCCGTACGGGCTGGAGCATCGGATGGAGGACCCAGCCAAGGAGCTGGACTTCCAGGGTGTGTACCGATTGGACTTGGACGGTACGGTAACGCTATTGGACAGCGCGCTTACGCGCCCGAACGGGATAGCTTTTTCGCCCGACGAGAGCCTGTTGTATGTGGCAAATTCCGATCCACAAAATCCCATATGGGTGGTTTACGATGTGGATGACCACGGGCTGCTGCACAATCGGCGTGTCTTCTTTGACGCTTCGCATCTGGTAGCCGAAGGCCGCCCCGGCCTCCCCGACGGGTTGAAGGTTGATATGCACGGCAACCTGTTCGCCACTGGCCCAGGCGGCGTGCTCGTCTTTGCATCAGACGGTACGCACCTTGGCACACTGAATACCGGTCAGGCCACGAGTAATTGCGCCTTCGGCGGCGATGGCGAAACGCTCTTCATTACGGCCGACATGTACCTCCTCCGCATCCGGCTGAGCACGTTGGGTGACCGGGTTTAACCGGATAAATCACCAGGGCTTTGAATCGCCATAAACTCGAGGGTTTGAAGGCATTGGTTCGCGGTTTGTGAACGCAAATGCTGATTTTCGCCTTCTGGAGTATTTAGTCGGCGGCAGCAAGCGGTGGTTTGGAAACGCAAATGCCTAGCTTCGGCACGGAAATCCATCGAGATGCAGTGCCTCGCAGCAGCTTGAAGGCGCCTCGCCGACGGCATCAATCGGTAGGTAAGAACTCCGTTTCAGTACTATGTCTGCATTAAGCGCGGAATGGTTTAACGTGCGCCTTAGTTGTTTCCATTTGCTAAACCGTTACCCTAGCCAACGAGAGCAGGGGTGAACGCACTGGCGCAACTTCGTGATTCGCGGCATGATACGGCATGGTATGGGCTCGCAGCAGCCGTGTCCATTTACCGGGCCCCGGCCGTGCGCATTAGCATGGCGTTGGTATCTTGCCTTCAGTGAAATGGCTTATTCGTATGACCTACAAACCGTTGTGCGGCGCTTTGGCGCTGTTGCTGCTGTCTGCGTGCGCGCCCCGTCAGGATGTGGACTCCTACGAGTCGTGGTCCGTTTACTTGGGGGACCACAGCAGCAGCCATTACTCCTCCCTGGATCAAATCAATCGCGACAATGTGGGCAGCCTGGAAGTTGCGTGGACCTATGCTGCCGGTGATGCCGATACCACCGGGCGCACACAGATTCAGTGTAACCCCATCATCGTGGACGATGTCCTCTACGGCGTTTCACCGCGAATCAAAATCTTTGCGCTGAACGCCGCTACGGGGGAGCCACTCTGGACGTTTGACCCCTTCGCCGCTGGAGCCGTTGCCGAAGGTCCGTCCATTCTGCGCGGAGTCTCCTACTGGAAGGGTGACCGTAGCCACAGGCCCAGAATCCTTTTCACCGCAGGCGCGCGACTCTTTGCTGTTGACGCGGAAACCGGGACACCCATTACGTCTTTTGGAGATCAGGGATCGGTTGGCCTGCGCGAAGGGCTTGGGCGCGATGTAAGCGGTCTTGCGGTCGGGGCGCGCACGCCCGGCATCATCTATGAAAACCTACTGATCCAGGGATCCCAGGTGTCGGAGGGGCCGCAAAGCGCACCCGGCCACATCCGGGCATACGATGTACGCACGGGGGCCATGGAATGGATCTTTCACACTATTCCGCATCCTGGAGAGTTTGGCTATGACACCTGGCCGGAAGATGCCTATGAGCATATCGGGGGAGCCAATGCATGGACGGGTCTTGCCCTGGATAAATCGCGTGGCATAGTATACCTGCCGACCGGATCGGCTGCATTCGACTTCTGGGGCGGCAACAGAAAAGGGGAGAATCTCTTCGCCAATAGTCTGTTGGCCCTGGACGCAGCTACAGGGGAACGCCTCTGGCATTATCAGACCGTACACCATGACATCTGGGATCGTGACCTTCCCTCCCCGCCCAACCTTGTCACGGTCGAGCGAGCGGGGCAGCAGATTGATGCGGTAGCCATTGCCACCAAGAGCGGATACGTGTTTGTGTTTGATCGGGAAACAGGAGAACCGCTCTTCCCAATTGAAGAGCGTCCCTTTCCGCCTAGCGATCTTCTGGGAGAAGAGTCATGGCCGACGCAGCCTATTCCCACTGCCCCGCCGCCCTTTGCGCGGCAGTACTTCGGCGAACAGGACATTACTGACATCTCGCCAGCCGCGACGCGGTACGTCACGGAGATCTTTCGCACCGCGCGGTCTGACGGGCAGTTTGTGCCTCCGAGCACACAAGGCACCATGATCTACCCGGGCTTTGATGGTGGTGCAGAATGGGGCGGCTCCGGCTACGACCCCACCACGGGGATGCTTTACGTCAACAGCAACGAGATGCCGTGGATACTGACCATGGTGCCGCTGAACCCTGATAGCGCTGCTACCGGCAGCGGGCTGTACGCACGCTATTGCGCGGGTTGCCACGGCCGCAACCGGGAGGGCAACACCGATCAATCCTCCCCGGCCCTTTTGGGACTCGAAGATCGCTTTTCCTTTGACGAAGTAGCAGACCAGATTGCACGTGGCAAGGGCTTTATGCCATCCTTCGGGTTTCTGACCAGTCAGGAGGTTGAAAGCATTACGAACTTCCTGTTCGGCGAAGCTGTGGGTGCTCCAGCGTCAGGCGACCTGCCCAGTCGACTGAGTACTGCTTTTGCAGGCAGCCCCTATGGTCATACGGGATACAACCGCTTCTTTGACGAGGAAGGGTACCCGGCTGTCAAGCCGCCATGGGGCACGTTGAATGCCATAGACCTCAGTGCAGGCGAGATTGTGTGGTCGGTGCCACTTGGGGAATTTGATACGCTCACCGCGCGCGGCATTCCAATCACGGGCACCGAGAACTACGGCGGGCCGGTCGTTACCGCAGGGGGATTGCTTTTCATCGCGGCCTCCAAGGACGAGCGTTTCCGTGCGTTTGACAAGCACACGGGTGCGGTGCTCTGGGAAACGCAGCTGCCTGCGGGCGGCTACGCTACGCCGGCAACGTATGCCGTATATGGGCGTCAGTATGTCGTCATCGCCGCGGGCGGCGGCAAGATGGGTACGAAGTCAGGCGACACTTATGTGGCGTTCGCCTTGCCGCAATAGCCTACGCGTCCGCTGGCATAAGCCGACGAATGCGGATGTTGCGATACCAGACCGGGTCTCCATGGTCCTGAAGGCAGATATGCCCGGATTGCTCCATGCCATAATTCGGCATATCAATCCATTTGCTGCCGGCAATCCGCTCCTTCCAATCGTCGCTCCATAGGGCGTACGACACAATCTGTACCCCGTTCATCCAGTGCTCCACATGGGCACCGTTGACGACGATCCGTACGCTGTTCCACTCGCCGACCGGATTGAGTACACGTGCTTCCGGTGCATGCATATCGTAGTTGGCTCCGGCCAGGCGGTCCTCCCCTTCCAGAGCATCCGGGTGGCTGTCATCGTCCAGCACCTGAAACTCAGGGCCCGTGCGCCACGGGTAATCGTGATCTTCACTGACGCGAAACATGATCCCGCTATTGCCGCCTTCTGAAATCTTCCACTCCAGCTCCAGCTCGAAGTTGTCATACTCGTCGCGCGTGACGATATCCCCGCGCTCACCCTCAGGGGAGAAGTGCAGCGTGCCATCCTCCATGGCCATCCATGCAGAGGGTCGAACTTCGCTCCGATATCCGCGCCAATGGTCGGCGGTCAGGTTAATCCATCTGTCGGTCGCTTCCTGATCTGGCTGTGCGTCCTCAGCCGCTGGGGCATCCATGTTTTCCGTGCGCTGGCAAGCAGCCAAAGCTACTACAAGGACCATAGTGAATACCGTTACCGTTTGCATAGGACTAGGAATTGGTTCGGTGCGGAGTATACGTAATGCCCTGATCATAGGCAGCATTTGCATTGTGCTGCGGGGCTCAGCCCAGCGCTTCGTGGGACTGATTCAGCATGCCCTGCGTAACCTGTCTGTCCAAGCTCAACCTCTGGTGGCTCCAGACCGGTGCCTCCGGTGGTGCCGACTACGCACCGGAAGATCCCTGGAGGGGTAGAACGCGGCAAGATTTGGCTGTACTGCGTGCTCGCGGCAGCAATTGCCAAAGCCCATTGTGGTAAGCAAGTAACCAGCGCCACCGGACAGCAAGTCACTACGCGGAAGTGCGGGCTACGGTAGGTGCCTTGCTGGACACCGAACAAGGCATCGAAACGTGCCACTCGCCGGGCAAGGTTCGGTAACGCGGCAATAGGTGGTATATTATTCTCGTGGGCATACCCAAAATCCGCAATGGGTCGATTAGACGTTAGAGCAATCAATGGCGCCCTTATCAACGATTGCTTGGCTATCGGCCACGAGGGGCATGCCCTCGGTTGTACTCGTTCTCGGATTCCTAGCCGGTTTGGGCTGCAACGAGTCTGCGCTGGAGCCGAATGTCCGGGAAGCCAACGTCGTGGTAGTCGATGACCGCAACTGGGGAAACGATCCCTTTGTCGTTAATTCGGCCGCCATCGAAGGAAATCAGTTGGTACTCGAAGTTTCGTATTCCGGCGGTTGCCGGGACCACGCCTTCACGCTCGTGATTTCGTCGTCGTTCAGAGAGTCGGATCCGGTGCAACTCTCGGCGGAACTCGCCCACAATGCCAACGACGATATCTGCGAGGCCTGGCTGACCGATTCCCGCGTCTTCGAGCTCGACTTGATCAGAACGCGCTACCAGCAGTTCTACGGACCCGGTCCGGGCAGAGTTATTCTAAAAATCGAGGGCGTGCCCGAAGAGCATCTCGTGTACGATTTCGTCCGATAGTCTTGGCAGTGTGGCCAAGCTCCTGATAGCGGAATCGGAACCGTCGTCCTTGCGTGGCCGATTCAGCGTGTGCATGTGGTCCCTTGCGTTCCTCGCTGCACCGGCGAAACAGGTCGCCTTAAAAGTCGCCATCGTCGCTCAGGCGGGTCGAACGAACAGGCGCAATGATCCCGCAGACTGGTGGCAACAGGCTGGAGTCGAATCACTGGCCCCTTGGCCCAAGCGCGAACGGTGTCAAGGGTTCAGGCGCATCCGCCAGACCTGCATCATGCAGGCGCCTCTTCAGCATCATCCTTGAACAGCAAGGCGAAGAATAGCGTGAAAGCCACGGTAAGGCCTGCGAATACCAGCCAGAATGTTCGCCACTGGCCGAGCTCCAGCTCAGCATTGGTGCCAATAGAGTTGACCATGAAGCCGGATATCATCGTGCCCAGAAAAAAGCCAACGCCTTGCGTCAGAAGCACCAAAAGGCCCTGAACCTGGCCCCTGATGTTGGGTGCCGTCTTCTTGTCCAAGTAAATCTGACCGGTTACGAAGAAGAAGTCGTAACAGATGCCATGCACCGCGATGCCGATCATGATCAGCCAAAACGTGCCGGTCATCGCTGCACCCGCAAAGATGGTGAACCGTGCCACCCAAGCCAACATGCCGAGCAATAGCATCCACTTGACACCGAGGCGCGCGAAAAAGAACGGAATGAGCAGCATGAAGATGATCTCCGACCACTGGCCAAAACTCATCTCAAAACTAGGATTGCTGAAGTGCGACAGTGATAGCGTCTCGTTCAGATCCTGGAAGTAGACGGGAGCGTACGGGAAGTAGGTCCCGAACGCAATGAAAATCAGCATCGCCGCCGCCAAGAAGACCACAAACGAACGGCTCTTGAGCGCGCGAAACGCCTCAATGCCCGCAATCTGCTTCCAGGAGGTGGGCTGACCGGCAGCTGGCGGCGGCGTATGCGGCAGCGTGAAACTGTAAAGCCCCATGAAAATGGCCGCGCCCGCGCCGATATACAGGCCCATGGGCGACGAGTCTTGCTGCAGGATATACCCCATGAACGTGCCTATGGCCGCCCAGCCCAGCGTGCCGAAGACCCGCACAACAGGAAACTCCTTTTCCTGATTGTGCAGGTGGTGGAACGCTAATGACGCCGTAAGACCCAGCGTAGGGAAATAGCACAGCGCGTGCAGCCCGAGCAGCGTCAAGAACAACGGAGAGCCCGCAAATTGCGGCATCAACCCCATGGATACGCCCGAAACCAGAAACAGCACCCCCAACACCTTCTCCGAGTCAAAGAAGCGGTCAGCTACCATGCCCAGAAAAAACGGCGCAATAATGGCGCTGAGCGGACCCAAGGCGTACGCAACCTGGATGTATTCGCCCATCTCAATAGTCTGCATGTAGTTACCCAGCGTAGGCGCCCACGCCCCCCAGATCAAGTACTGGACAAACATCATGAGGCTCAGACGAGCGATGCGGTTCACGTTCATTGTTGATGTAATACTTTAAGACACGAAATAATTCTACCCGGCCAGCTGATTCAAAACGTCACGCAGCAACGCCAGCTTGGCTTCATCCGCACCGCCAGACAGATACGGCATCAGATTCATGATCAGGGCACTGCGGGCTTCGGGCGCAGCGGCTTCGGCCGCATCGAGTCCCTGACGGACCTGGGCAATCGCTTCGGCACTCAGACCATCGCCGCGCACAAGCTGGTCCAGATACGCCCGAGCCAACACAAAGGACGCAGGCCATGAGTACATCGGCTGCCCCTGCGCATTGAAATAGTCGTACTGCACAGTATTGGACGCCGCGATCTCGTTCGCCGTCAGATACTCGCTGGGCGTCAGCTCAAAGATATCCAGCCCACGGGCTATCTCGCTGCTGACGATGACGCCATTGTACCAGTAAACCGACCAGCTCCCCGCGCTCTGCATGCGCTCAGGATTAACGGGTCCGCGATCATGGTACGCGATCTCTACAGGATTGCTCACATCGGTCCAATCCATCAGCGACACACCGCCCTGGTACCAGGACTGCACGAACAGGTCGCGGCCCGGCACCGGGATGAGCGAACCGTTGTGGGCTACACAGTTTTCCAGGCTGGACTGGGCGGCAGGCAGCTTAAAGTAACTCTTGAAGTGCATGCGCGAGTCGGCATCGATTTCAAAGAGGGCATTGGCACCCCACTCCATCGGATCCGACGCCCGGCACTTGGGCCCGCCACCACCGCCCCACTCGTCCGTGAACAGAACCTTGGAACCATCATTGCTGAAGGTGGCAGAATGCCAATAGGAAAAGTTGGAGTCCGCTACCGCCTGAATACGAACCGGATTAGCCGGATCGGTGATGTCCAGCAGCAAGCCGTATCCTCCACACGCACCGCCCGCCAATCCAATCTCTGGGTATAGCGTGATGTCGTGGCACTGCGTAGGACCGCGGCGCGCCTGCGGCGTGATGCCGCGCGCCCGGTTGCGTGCCGCCATAAAGGCAGGCAGTGCCGCGCGAAAGTCCGCACTGTCCTGGGCCGTCATGTCGCCTTCCCTGTCCTCATCTTCCATCCACTGCCGCATGTATGCACGCACCTGCCGGTCACGAAGGACGCGCGGCTGCCCCCTGACAGTGACAACAAACGCGCCCTCAGCACGGGCCTGCTCTGCTGCTTCAATATCGGCCGGGGACGGGCCGTGGCGCGGAGGCGCTTCCAGATTGTCGAAGATGCGGGGCGAACTGACGACCGCTGCCGCCGACGGGTTGGCCAGCGGCACCTTGATGACCTCAATGCGGAAAAGTGCCGTGTTGGGGTCTTCCTCAGGCATAAGGCCGGAGCACCCCTCCAACTCTTCATTTGGGCGGACGGGGGCCGAGCCCGACACGTAGACATAGATGTTCTCGTCGTCACCCGGATCCTTAAGCACCGAATGTGTATGGGAGCCACGACACGTTTGTACATTCGCGACATACTGCGGATCGGCTACATCCGTGATGTCGAAGATGCGTATGCCGCGCAGCCGTTCGTGGCTGACACGCTCGCGTACCCCGTCTGTGCCACAATCCAACCGTCCGCCCATACCTTCGCCGCTAACAAACATGAGGTTGCCGTAGACCGATACGTCGCTCTGCGACGCCGGACACAAGTAATCCTTCACCAGCACTGGAGCGGTTGGATCGGATATGTCCCACACGATGACGCCGTTATAGTTGCCCTGAAAGACATATTGGTCCTTGAAGGCCAAGTCCGAATTGGTCACCCCCACAAACGCCTCAGGTGGTTGCGTAGTGGACAGCTTGTTGAGATTCCAGATGGCCTCTTCGGCGTCAAAGAGTCCCGCGCGCAAAGATTCGCGGGGGTCCGGTGAGTCCTGGGCCCACGCCCCGGGGGTTGCCAATGCGGCAATCAGAAATAAAAGAACGAATAAGCGCATGGCCTTTAGTTTTGCTGTGCAAGTGCTTCAAGTGTCTCCTTGAGTAAAGACGCCTTTTCTGTGTCGCGGCTGCGTGACATCATCTGCGCGAGGCGCATAAGGATGTCCGACCGCGCGTCTCCCTCCGCAGCCTCCGCGCGGTGCAAGCCGGCCCGGACCCTGGCGATACCCTCAGCGGAGAAGGCCGCGGTGCGCTCGAGCTGATCCAGATAGGCATTCGCCAGCGTGAAGCTGACAGGCCAGACATACGTCGGCTGCCCCTGGGCGTTGAGATAGTCCAACTTTACGGTCTTGGAAGCCAGGATCTCGTTGGCCGACAGGTACTCGCTCGGCTCCAGCTGGAAGATGTCCAAGCCGCGTGCGATCTCACTGCTGACAATAACACCGTTGTACCAGTAAACCGACCAGCTGCCGCCACTGCTCATCTGATCCGCATTGACCGGGCCGCGATCATGGTACGCGATCTCAATTGGATTCTTGATGTCGGTCCAATCCATCAGCGAAATGCCGCCCTGGTACCACGACTGGATGAAAAGGTCGCGCCCCGGCACCGGGATGAGCGAACCGTTGTGGGCTACACAGTTTTCCAGGCTGGACTGGACGGCAGGCAGCTTAAAGTAGCTCTGGAACTCCATCTTGCCATCCTCGGACAGCGTGAACAGTGCGTTGGCCCCCCACTCCATCGGATCAGTTGCGCGGCACTTCGGCCCGCCACCGCCGCCCCACTCGTCCGTAAAGAGGATTTTGCTGCCATCGTTGCTGAAGGTAGCCGAATGCCAGTAGGAAAAGTTGGAGTCAGCGACAGCGTCGATACGCGTCGGATTCGCCGGGTCGGAAATATCCAGCAGCAGCCCATAACCTTCACATGCGCCGCCCGCAAGCCCAATTTCGGGATAGAGTGTGATGTCGTGGCACTGCGTAGGGCCGGGCGCCGGTCCATCATCTTCGCCTTCGGCATCCGGGGCTCCCACCATCGCTTCAAAGATGCCATCTAGGGCTTCGCGAAACTCCGTGCTGTCGGCAGCCGTGGGTTCCCCCTCTTTTCCGGATTCTGCCATCCACTGGCCCATTATCATTTCAACATACCGGTCAGGCAGTACGATGGACTGACCCGCATACGTTACGACGAACTTGCCTGCAGCCCTGGCTTCTTCCATAGCCGCAATGTCAGCAGGAGACGGCCCATGTCTGGGCGGGGCCACGAGGTCCTCAAAAATCCGGGGTGAGCTCACAATAGCCGCCTGGGCGGGGTCCGCAAGCGGCACCTTGACCACTTCAATCCGGAACAGCGCAGATTCAGGGTCTTCATCTGGAGACAAACCGGAGCAACCTGGCAGCTCCTCCGCAGGACGCACCGGCGCAGATCCCGACACGTAGACATACACGTTCTCATCGTCATCCGGATCCTTGAGCACCGAGTGCGTATGCGAGCCGCGACACGTCTGCACGTTGGCAACATACTCCGGATTGACAATGTCAGAAATATCGAAGATGCGAATACCGCGCAGTCGGTCATGGCTGACCTGTTCGTCTACACCTTGCGTACCGCAGTCCAGGCGGCCCCCAAAGCCTTCGCCAGATACGAATAGCAAGTGCTCGTAGACCGAAACATCGCTCTGCGAGGCAGGACACAGATAGTCCTTGACCAGTACCGGTGCCGCCGGGTCACTGATGTCCCAGATCAGCACGCCGTTATAGTTGCCCTGTATGGCGTAGTGGTCTTTGAAGGCCAAGTCCGAATTGGTGACGCCAACGAAAGCCTCCGGCGGCACGGTTGTGGAAAGCATCGACAGATTCCAGATCGCTTCTTCAGCGTCAAAAAGCCCAGCACCGAGTCCAACCCGTGGGTCGTCCATCTGCTGCGCCAGCGCAGGCAGCGCGCAGATCGAGAGAGCCAGTGCACCGAGCAGTGCTATGCGTGCATAAAAATTGCGCATGTGTTTAAGCCTGTTGGTTAGTAAGTCGAGTTTATTGGGCAAGGCTGTCCAGCATCTCCTGCATCCGTGCGATCTCTGTGATCTGATCTACATGAATGCTGGAGGCAAGCTTGTATGCCGCTTCGTCCTGGGCTGCACCATCCACCGCAAAAAGGTCTTCCACCATGGTTACAGCCCCCGCGTGATGCTGGATCATGTAGGTCAAGAACAGGCGGTCGAACACTTGGCCACGGGCCGCTGCCAGCTCCTCCAACTGCACCTGGGTGAGCATGCCCGGCATATGGTGCGCATGATGGCCGCCTCCTTCAATAGTCAGCTGCAGCCCCTCGATATGAACCTGCGGCACTACTTGCTCGCGATCACGCAGCCAACTCTGCATAAGCGCAATCTCGTCATTCTGCGCATTGATAATGCGCGCCGCCAGCACCTGAACCGATGCACTGGCATCGTTCGTCGGGGCCAAACGTGACATGATGAGCGCTTGGGCATGATGCCCGATCATGCCTGTCATGAAGTCTACATCGGCTTGGGTGAAGCGCGACATTGCCTCCTTTTGGCGGGCCCAATATAGCGCCTCAAGCGCTTCCTTGTCATTCTGGGCCAATAGCGACCCTGGCGCAGCGATAAGGATCAGTGCCGCGCAAAGAAGTATCCGAGAGACTTGCATGTGCACAGGTGGTCAGTGGCATGTAAGAAGATAGGTATTTGGGACTTGGCAATTGTAGCGCTTGGCACGGCCTCAAAAGGCTGCGCTTAGCTGCATGCGTACCGTGTGGATGGTCGGCGCGCCCTGCGGGCTGCGACCGTTGTAAGTCACCGTCGCGCGCAGCACGCTGCTGAGCTGATACCAGGATGACAGTGCCCACATCAGTGACGTTCCTGTGCCGCGCCCGTCCGTGAGTTCAAAATGGGCAAGCCCATGGGCATGGGCGGTCCCTCGTACGGCCACGGACGCAGCCTCCAGGCGACCGGCAATGTTGAATCGCTGCGCACGTGCATAGCGCGCCTCGACAGGCACCCTCCATAGCGACGCACGTGCTGCCACGGCGTTCTTTCTGGCATGAACCGCTGACACGACTACCTGGAAAGCTGTGGCCGTGCTGTAAGTCAGCGACGGCGCAATGGAAACTGTACCGATGTCATAGCTGCGGGAGGCGAACAACGCGCTCGCAGTACGGCGGTTGCCGCGCGCCAAGGCCAAGGAAGCGCTCCAGGCCTGGCTGACCCTGAGACGGGCATCGGTGCGGAATTCGTCCGTGGCTCGCGATTCCGCGCCCGCGGCCAGCTCATTGCGTCCACGTATATGCCGGTAGGAAAAATGCCAGCCATGCCGCGGCGAATCCTTCCACAGATACACATCCTGCTGCAAAGACAAAAGCCCCTTGAGCGTGTGCTCGGGCCTGCGGAAAGTACCCATTCGAAGGAAATACACATCTGTCAGCCTGGGCGTGCGGCTCTTTTCTTGAACGTTGATGGCCGTCCGCATGGATACGTGGCGCAGCGCGCGCTGCCAGCGCGCGGGCGCATCTCTCCACTTGCGTGACAGATCCAGCTGCAGCGACAGGCGCATTTGCAATCCGATCACCGACTGCAGCGAGTCCGACGGAATCAGCGTGCGCACATAGTTGCCTTCGTCCTGCGTGGTTTCCGGGAGAAACTCATCCAGCTCAAGCACGCCATTACCATTGGCGTCAACCCAGACGTATTCACCGAGCTCAGGCCCGGTGCGGATGTAGATCTCCTGCAGCGTCGGCGTGCGTTCGGACAAAGCCTCGTAGAACCAGTGCAGCTGCAGGGCCCGCTGCCATGGCTGCAGCCGCCCGGACCAGCGCATCACAGCTGATCGCTTGTCACTGGCTGTCTGGCCGCTGCCAGGCTCCCTGTTGTAGGTCAAACTGCGAAGACCGATCCGTCCCTCTGTGCGGAAGATGCGCGAAGGCCGCATGTCGAAGTGTACGTCCCAGGTTGCGGCCTGCGTGGCGCGCGCAATTGCCCCTCGATGCACACGGTCATCTATGCGCAGGTCGTAGGAAGCACCTACCTTCCCCATGGGCGCGCGCCACGTCAGACCAGGCGTTACATGCACGAATGCGTTCGATGGCGCAATCAAACTGTCGGCGGCGACGGCGCGAACGATGCGCCGATTTTTTTTGTACTGTACGGCCGGTATCAGCTGCTTGTTCAATAGCGATACAGCAGCACTCCCGTTGTGGCGCTGCCAAGTACCATCCTGCAGCAGCGAAGCATCGCTGCTGGTAATGGAGATAAGGTGATAGCGTACTTGCGGCCATTTCGGTTCTTCCAGCGCCAGTGATATTTCGGCGCGCTGCGCCTCAAACTGATGGCCCAATGCCAGACGGCCTGCCGTAGCGGTCAGGCTTGAATGCGGCGAGGCTTGCCATGTCACCGTGCCCTCATCGATGGTTTCGCTCGCCGCGGAAAGGCTCTGCCGCATGGATGCGGTCTGCTGCGCGCTCAGATTCCAGAGGCGTTCAAACTCCACCGGCCTGATGCGACTGAACGAAGCAAAGCCGCGTCCGATATCGCGGCGCTGAGCGCTAAGCGCCACAGTCCCCAAGCCGACAGGCCGTGGTGTCAAGCGTAAGCCGCCCAGGTATGCACGACCCGTGTCGTCGGCCTTGTGCAGCGGTGACAGCCTGTTCCGGTCATAAAGCGATGTAGCCCATTCACCAAACAGCTCCAGAAACCGCACGGGGGACACCGTGCCTCGGAGGTCCAGCATGCGCTGCTGCCGCGGCTTGGGCAAAATGCGAACGGGCTCATAGTCGCCGCGCCCGGGGCCCCGCCACTGATAAGCTATCCCGTTGGTTGCCTGCCCTTGGCGAACGTAGCTTCCATTGCCTGGGCCCACGCGCGTAAAGGTCACACGAAAAACGGGCCTCGTCGGCCGCTCCGCGACCGGAGCATAGTAGACTACTCTGCCAGCGTCAAGGAGCGTGTCCTGCTGTACGTACTGGACATAGGGGGCCTCGGCGTCGTAGGGCACGGGGATCGCGCCCGTTCGCAGGGCCATAGAATCACCGACTGCGGCCAACAGGGCCTCGTCCTCGGCCGTAAGCCCAAAGGCCTCGCTGAGCACGCGTCCGTCAGACTCTCGCAGAAAGGTTGCGCCGAGCGAAGCCCGCGCCGGACCGGTTGCTCGATGCCCGAAGGCTACGTCGGTTTCTGCGCCAAGCAACGTACGCGTATACTCCGTGGTCCGATACTGAAATTCCACCACGACACGGTCGTGGAAGCGAATCAGCCTGTTAGTGGTAAAGGTAAGCTCTCCGGTGGCATAGTCGATGACATAGTCCTGCGTCTGGCCGCGGCTCAGGCGCTGTCCGTCCAGATACACCTCTTCGGACCCCGGGACGATGAAAATGAACTGCTCATGCTGTTCTCCGGTCAGGCGGTAGGGTCCTTGCACGCCGTCAGATACCGCGAGCGACTGCCGCCGAAAAACTCCGCGGGCAGCAGCACCCATCGCCTGCACGGAGCCGGCGAGCCCGCTGACTGAAGACGCTGCGCCCAGGCCCATTCCCTGCACCTTCCGCTTGAGCTGTGCAAAGCTGCTGCCGTCGTAGGCAACCTCAAAATCCCCCAGCTGCACCTGGCCTGGGCCCGAAGTGATTTCGATGTATACGCGGTCCAGCTCGCTCAGTCGCTGCGTCGTGCCTTCTGGCAGAATGGGTGTGCTTTCGTCTGTCAGAACAGCCTTCACGCGTACATTTTCTGCAACGGTCCCCGCGAGTTGAAGCCGAAGGCCTGACTCGATGATCGCATCGCGCCGGTTGCCCGCGAGGACACCGCGCGTGATGGAACCCGTGCGCGAAAGCGAAACACTGGACCGCGTCGCAGGTGCTATATGCTGCTTCGCAGAGTCGGCCTGCCCAGGACCTTCGGCCCGCGCCAAGGGCGGCGCATACGCATCCTGAAGCACCACGCCCCAGGTGCGATAATGCGCGAATACGGTGTCCTGTGAAGTGAGCGACGGTACCCAAAGACGCCCAAAGCGATAATCCAGCGCAAACTGCGTAGAGTCAAGCGGCGCACCGCGCTGGAAAATGCGCTCGGACCCGGGTCGAATGAACGGGCGCAGCACAAAGGGCTGTGTGCCCGACAACGTATCGACAAAGACTCCTAGGTCCTGTGCACCCGCCGGCAGCACGGCCAGGATGAAACAGAACCAGCACGCCCAGCGCCCGAGGTGCATGTCACGCAATGCAAAACCACAAGGAAATCGGAGTAGCTATCGATAATCACTGTGGCTTTGTGGTTGATTACTCACCAAAGGTGACATCGTCAGAGAGCTCGTTGATGTCGTCAGGCCGGATTTCCACGCCACTGTGGTGTAGCAGTTCGCCGCACTGATGGATGCCTTCGACCATGCCGTCGGCCAGCTTCCCGGACTTGATGCCTGCGCGCATCTTCGCCACTACCGAGTCCCATTCGTCCTGCGATACTTTTGCGTTGATGCCCGTATCGCCCACCACTTCGATGCGATGCTCAAAGAGCGCAACAAAAAGCAGGATGCCGGTGCGTTCGCGCGTGCTGAATACTTCCTTTTCCACAAAGGCTGCCATGGCCCGCCTGTGCGCCGCGCGGGTCAGGTGCTGCTTTCCAGCAAACAACCGCTTCACGGCGGGCACGAATGCAGCCAGTACCCCCATCGCTGTTCCCACTACGGCCATCGCAAGCGTCTGAAAGCGCGCATCACGCCACCAGCCCTCGCCCCAGCCACTATGGAAGACCGTAAGCAGTGTGAGCACAGCAAAAGCTGCCAATGCGCCCAGCCCTGCGGCCCGCCAGACAGCGACGCTGTACTCTTCGCATTTGCGTACAACATACGGCACGATCTCCCCGGACGTCTTCCGCTCTGCGGCAGCTACAGCCTCGCGAATCCGATTCAGATCACCCGCTGAAAGCATACGCTTCATTTTTAGACTTACATCCGGTGTAGGCGACGAGTCAGCGCTGCATGCACGACTAGGCTCAGCACGGACAGCGTAACGGCCACCAGCACGAGTCGAAGAGCCGCCGCCTCGCCGCCAATCCGGTTAATTTGCGTAAAAATAGCCAAGGGAATGGTACGCGTACGGCCGGGCAAGTTGCCCGCAAAGACAATCGTGGCTCCGAATTCACCTAATGCGCGTGCAAAGGCCAGGACCACGCCGGCGACAACCCCGCGGGCTGCCAGCGGCAGCGTGACGTGCCGAAAGGCCGACCACCGGCCACCGCCGTACACAAACGTTGCTTCCTCCCATGCAGGATCAATCTGTGCGAAAGTCACGCGCAAGGTCTGAACGAGCAGCGGAAATGCCAACACGCCCGCGGCAACCGCGGCACCCAGGCTGGTGAACGCTATCTGCAGGCCAAGTGCCCGATGCAGCCATGCGCCGACCATGCCCTCGGGACCCAGCACGACAAGGAGGAGCAAACCCGTGACGACGGGTGGCAGCACGAGGGGCAGCTGCACCAGGTTTTCCACGAGAAAGCGCGCAGGTGACCGACTCCGTGCAAGCCAGAATGCGATCATAATGCCCGGAATCAGGCTGATGCCGACAGCCGACAGCGCAACCTGCGCAGACAGCGCGATCACCTCCCATTCTGCCACAGAAAACATCGCGAGATCAAGCGGTGGATTGAAGTGGCCACTGCAGCCTCGTGCAAGGTACTATCACGGCTTGTACTCGCGATGCGCCAATCAGCGCAATGCAAGCCTGCCCGGGCTTCACTCGCATACTGCACAGGCCATGGCTCAGTGTCCTGATGATCGAATGCGCGAGCACGTCAGATAAAGGCGGCGTGCTCAAAGACAGCATGCCCTACCCTATGGATTAGCCTTGGCAAAGCCATGCTGCTCCCAGATTCGCACATTCGCGGAGTCGGCCAAGAGTGTCAAAAAATCCGCAGCCCCCACAGGATTGCGGGCGGCTGCAATGCGGGCCCCCACGTAATGAATGGCTGGCGCGCAGCCTGCAGGCCATTCCAGGAGCACTTGCGCCCTTTGATCGACGGGCACATCGGACGCATAAACAATGGCCACCTCCGCTGCACCCGACGTTGCAGACAAGAGCGCTGTGCGCACATCCAGCGTCGGGACCAGCCTGGGGGCTGCCGCATCCCAAAGCCCCGAACATTCCAGCGCTTCTTTAGCATACATTCCCGCAGGTACATGACTGGGATCGGCAACAGCTATGGACTTGAAGTGAAGGATGAAGTCGAAGTGTGCCAAGGGGGCTTGATCGTGTGCACCGGCCACCACCAGGCGGTTGCCTGCCAGTACGTGCGCAGCACCCTGTACGCGCCCGCGCTGAACCAGATAGTCCACCCACTCCTGGTTGGCCGAAAGGAAGATGTCAGCCGGCGCACCTTGCGCAATTTGGCGGGCCAAGAGCGAGGTTGCGGCCACATTCAACACCACGCGATGCGCAGGATACATGCGTTCGAAATCCGCTGCAAACGTCTCCAACACATCGCTGAGGGACGCCGCAGCGAAGACGACCACCTCGGTAGGCTCCGCGGCCTGTTGGGTGCAGCCACCCAGGAGCACCGCGCAGGCCGCAACCCATCGCATCACAATGGACCTTGCTGCTGGAGTGTGCGCAGTGCTTCGCTGGCGCGGCTGTAATGCGCAGAGGGATTGTCAGCCAGCGCCATGACCTTTTCGAACTGTGTGGCAGCTTGGTCGGTGCGTCCTATTCTCCAGAGCATGAGCCCGTAGTTGAAGTTGGCGTCCAGATGTGTGGAGTCGGCTTCAAGGACTCGTTTGATTTCTGCTACGCCCCGCATCGGATTGCCCGTATTGAGGTATGCTGTAGCAAGGTCCGTGCGTACTCCGAGATTGTCCGGCTGTATCTGGAGTACGAACTCATATGCCGCGATGGCGCTGGCTGCTATCTGGGCGCGACTATTGACATCCTCTTCCTCCGACATCCAGTCGTAGAAGAGGTCGCCGGCAATGCGCCAATCCTCCACGCTGCCTGTAGACTCGGCAATGCGCTGATATTCCATTGCTGCCAGGTCCAGGCGATCCGACTGCATGAGCACGTAAGCCTTCTCACGCTGACGCGTGAGGCGCGCCAGTCCCGTGTCGCTTTGGATCTCAGCGTCTAACGCGGCCAACTGCTCGGCCAGCGGGCCTGAAACGGGAGCCGCTTCGAACGCAGTCGGCGGGGATGCCTCTGCCGCGGCCCGGGGATGCGTGCGCTTGCTTACGACGGTGACCAGGTACAGCGCCACCACCAGCACCAAGGCCGCGACGACCACAACGGCCACTTGGCCAGCGGGCATGCCTGTTACAGCAGCCGGTGCAGAGGCAGGATCTGACTGGTGAACGGGCGGCTGAACGGGTGGTTGCGCCTTCGGTACCATCTCCTGGAGGCGCGCCCCGCACTGGGCGCAGAAGCGCGAGCCCGCAGGGTTCTCCCACCTGCATGCATTGCAAAACACGGGCCTCGACCCGAATGCCGCTTCGTCGGCAGCGGATCCAGAAAGCGCGCTTATGTCCGCTATCCCTGCACGCCATCCACACAGCGTGCATTGCGTGCCTTCAGCCTCCAGCCGGGCGCCACACTCGATACATGTTGCGCCCTTATTGCCCATGACACATCCGGCGGCTAGCGGTTGATGGCACGCTTAAGGATGGGCGAGGCCCTGAACACCGGTGCAATCTTTTCCGGAACCTGGATGGCCTCCCCTGTGGCGGGATTGCGGGCGGTGTGGGCCGGGCGCGCCCGTGACAGAAAGGAGCCAAAGCCCCGAAACTCCACCTTGTTGCCCGAGGCCAGATGGTCGGTCACCACCGTCAGGAGCCCGTCCACTGTTGCATCAACTTCTGCGCGATCCAGTCCGGTAGCCTGGGCCACCGCCTTCACGACATCATGTTTCGTAATGGTTACCATTGAATCGATTACGGCTAGTTGTTTTCGGTAAATCCCGCGAATACCTGCGCGCATTCATGCGCTGCAGTTGTGTAAGGTGCAAAATACGAAAGATCGCCCAATTGCCGTAGTATCCGTGCAGATCGCCGGATGAGGCATGACCGGAGCAATCCCCATGCCGGTCCCGTTCACTTCGGATACGCTATTCACAGGTAGATTGCACTGTGCGCCGCCGCGTATATGCGCGCTCCGAACATACACATGCGTATGCTAGTTGCCTTGGCTGAACAACACTCCTCGGCAAGCTGATGACTGCACGCGACGGAGGAATGGACGAAGACTGGAAAGAACTGGATATCAGGGCGGAGGGGACGGGGATCTCCAAGCCGCTAAGCGAGCAGATCAACCTTTTGGGCAGTCTGCTGGGCAAAGTCACTCGCGACCAGGCCGGTGAAGAAATCTATGCACTGGTGGAAGCCTTGCGCTCGCTGACGAAGCGGGCAATCCAAGAGCAGCGGCCCGGGCTGCGAAGCAAAGCCGCCCAACGCATCTCTGCACTCGGCCTGGAGCAGATCGCCTGGATCCTGCGCGCCTATACAGCCTTCTTCACCTTGGTGAATCAGAGCGAGCAGCAGGAGATCGTGCGCATCAATCGACTACGCGCCATGCGGCAGCCGGAAATGCCGCGCGCCGAGTCCATTGACGAAGCGATACACACGCTTAAGGCCGAAGGATGCACATATGCGCAAGTGGTTGAAGCCATCGGGCAGCTGGATATACAGCCTACGCTTACCGCCCACCCCACCGACGCGCGAAGGCGTGCGATTCTGTACAAGCAGCAAGACCTTGCAGCACTCCTAGATACGCTTCGTGAGCACCGGAACACGCCTGAAGAGACACGCGCGGTACTGCGGCAGATCCACAATCATGTCGCCCTGCTGGTTGCCACCGATCAGATCCGTGCCAGCCGACCCACGGTGCGGGACGAGGTCGAAAACGGTCTCTACTTCTTGCGCAATTCGATTTGGGAGACTGCACCGCAAATTCACCAGGATATGCGGAGTGCACTGCAACGGCATTACGGCCAGGCAGCGGAGGTGCCGATCTTTCTGCGGTTCAGATCCTGGATCGGCGGTGATCGGGATGGCAACCCGAATGTGACCGCTGCGGTCACGCTCCAGACGCTTGCCATGCATCGGCGCACCGTGCTTACGCGCTACCTGGAGGATTTGCGCGTGTTGCGGCGGGACCTGAGCTTCTCCGAGCGGCTGGTGCCGATGCCCGAAGCTCTTTACGACTCCATAGCCCGCGACGAAGAAATCCAGGCGTTGCCGCCGCATCAGGCGCGCCAGTACCAGCGCGAGCCGCTGCGCCGCAAGCTCAGCTACATGATGCTACACCTGGAGGAGCGCCGCGCAGGCCGAAGCGAATGCTACGGCATTGCGCAGTTCATGCAGGATTTGACGCTTGTGCAAGCGGTGCTGCGCGAGGTGGGCAGCCCGTCACTGGCTGACAAAGGCCGCCTTGGGCGCCTGATCAACTGCGCGAAGATTTTTGGCTTTCATATGGCAGCCTTGGACATCCGACAGCACAGCCGGCGCCACACGGAAGCGGTGGCCGCCCTTTTTGCGCTGGCGGGCGTGCATCCGCAGTACGATTCGCTTGCGGAGTCCGAGCGTCTCGCGCTGCTCGCGGAAGAACTGGCGAATCCACGTCCCCTCCTGCCGCGCGGTGCGGCGCTTCCCGCGGCGGCGCAGGAAGTGCTGGACACGCTTGTTGTCGTGCAACAGCTTGCTGCGAATGAGCCTCAAGCACTTGGCAGCTATGTCGTCAGCATGACGCATGCGGTCAGCCATCTGCTCGAGGTGCTGCTTTTGGCCAAAGAGGTAGGGCTTGGGTGCCTGGTAGATGGTGCCTTCGCATGTCCGCTGGATGTCGTGCCGCTTTTTGAAACGATCAACGACCTGCAGCAAGCGGATCGACTCCTGCACGCACTGTTCAGCAACGGGGTATACCAGACGCATCTTGCTGGTCGCAGCAATCTGCAGGAAATCATGCTGGGTTACTCCGACAGCAACAAGGATGGCGGCTATTGGATGGCTAACTGGTCGCTCTATACGGCTCAAGGCAGAATTGGGCAGGTCTGCCAGGAGCAAGGCATCAAGTTGCGGCTGTTTCACGGGCGCGGCGGAACGGTGGGCCGCGGTGGCGGTCGCGCAGGAGAAGCCATCATGGCAATGCCGGCGATCACCCACAACGGGCGTATCCGCTTCACAGAGCAAGGCGAGGTCATCAGCTTCCGATACGCGCTTTCTGCCATCGCACACAGGCATCTGGAGCAGATTACGCGTGCGGTCCTGCTGTCGTCGTGCCGGCCTACGGCCCAGCCTGTGGAAGCGGAGGCTGCCACGGTGATGTCGTCTATTGCACAGTCATCCATGGCTGCCTATCGGGACTTGGTGACCAGCCCTGCGCTTTGGCCCTGGTACGCCGCCATCACCCCGATAGAACAAATCAGTCGCCTTCCTATTGCATCCCGCCCCGTGTCCCGCAGCACCACGGGGGAGGTTGCCTTTGAAGACTTGCGCGCCATACCGTGGGTGTTTGCGTGGACCCAGACGCGCTACGTCGTGCCCGGCTGGTTCGGCACGGGCAAGGCGCTTGAAGCCGCCGTGCAGCAAGATCATGCCCGACTGCAGCGCTTGTACCAGCAGTGGCCGTTTTTTCGCACCGTCATCAATAACGCGCAGCAGGCCATGGCGCGTGCCAGGCTGGACATTGCCGCGGCGTATGCGCAGCTTTATGGGCCGAGCCGCACAGACTTGCACGATACCATTGCTGCCGACTTTTCCGCCGCAAAAAAGGCCATCCTTGCCATTACGGGGCAGTCGACGCTGCTCGGCAATAACCCTGTGATACGCAAGTCCATCGCGCTTCGCAATCCTTATACAGATGTGCTCAACCTGCTACAGATTGAGCTTTTGAAACGGCACCGGGAGTCCGGTCAGGAGGCTGGCGATGCATTAGAGCAGGCGCTGCTTTTAAGCGTCTACGGAATCGCTGCCGCGATGCAGAGCACGGGGTAGCCTCCGCAGTGCTTGCATCCTGTGGCATCGCGCAAGCCAAGCGTTTCGCCGGGTACTGCCGCCACAGCTTCTGGACTCATCGGCACAGGATCAGCCGCATCATTCCATTGCTCCTGCCCCACACGCCTGGTGGCTTGGGGCACGATCCAGCGGCGCCGGCCCGGAGCCAAGGCCGGCCATGGGTGCTCATCTGATTTCCAGGCGTGCTACGACTGGCCGATGGTCAGAAGGATAATGGCCCGCTACAACCTCATCTATCACTTCAAATGCGAGCACAGCAATCGTAGAGTCAGCAAACACATAGTCGATACGTGCATCGGGTAGCCCCGTACCCTCCTCGAAGCTGCTGAAAGTGCTTTCGGGCCCGAGCGGCGCGGTTTGTGCATGGTGCCGTGCGTCGGCAAGTCGCCCTGCCGTCATCGTTCGGTATACCACTGAATTGTGCGGCGCATTGAAGTCGCCCGTTACTATGACCGGTTCCGTGTAGGCCATCTCATCCAGACGTGCAGTCAAGAGCTGCGCGCTCTGCCGCCTGGCCTCCTGCCCGCGGTGATCAAAATGCGTGTTGAACACCCAAAAGATCGTGCCCGATGCAATATGTCGCAGTCGCCCCCAGGTGACAATGCGCGTGATGGCGGCGTCCCATCCTATGCTGCCAGGCAAGTGCGGCTCTTCGGACAGCCAGAACGTGCCTTCGCTGATGAGGGCAAACTGCTCGCGCTGATAGAAGATGGGTGCAAACTCTCCGCCCCGCAATCCGTCGTCCCGTCCCACGCCGATCCAAGCGTACGTTGGCAGCATGGACTCGAGGTCTCGTATCTGCCCAATCAGTGCCTCCTGAACCCCGACGATGTCGGCACGGGCCATGATCGAGGCTACGCGCTCCTTGCGATGTTCCCACGCATGTGCGCCGTCGCCGGGGTTGTCGTAGCGCACATTGAAGGTCATCACATCAATCTGCGCGGCATGCGAAGGGCTCAGGCACAGAGCGCCAACCGCAAGGTAAAACAACAGGTGGCCCACCGCTTTGGAGTTTGATTTGGGGACGTTACGCCAGTTTATGCGTTAACCATAATTACATAATTAACGTTTGTGCACAGAGGGATGTTTTGCTGCTGAGCGTGTTAGGTAGTGTGTTTGGGCTTGTTGATCCATACGGCTCTTAGCGGCATCGGTATGCGTGGTTTGCCACCCAAGAAGCGTTCCGGGTGCTGTGCGTAGGCCGCGTTCATGACTTGCTGACGGGCAACTCTGACGGCTTCGGTATGGCCGTAGGGCACAGTCAGGGGGTGCATGAGCCCAAGGTCGGAGTGGTAGAACATCTCGTTGTACCCTGCGAAGAACCATCGGGTCCATTGCTGGGCATCCTCCAGAGATCCGAACCGCCTCGGGTACAGGTGAGGATAC
>LXNJ01000039.1_pt1 | contig 86214 bp, 74 predicted proteins | sample 809081 | NCBI WGS metagenome assembly LXNJ01 (sample SAMN04870510, study PRJNA318959) | sponge metagenome | biome: sponge; feature: marine sponge reef; material: water | host: Petrosia ficiformis | place: Greece: Milos, Mediterranean Sea | collected 2013-05-29 | depth 5-7 m
CGGGGCGTCGGATCGCCCGAGGATGCGCCGCTGGGCGCCGCCTACGGCGGTCTGACGGAGCTCCCGCAGAGCAGCGCCGTGCCACGGGGCGTCGGATCGTCCGAGGATGCGCCGCTGGGCGCCGCCTACGGCGGTCTGACGGAGCTCCCCCACAACTTCGCCACCGGGCGTCTGGAGGAGGTGGTGAAATGGTCGCGGGCGCGCAGCTGCTGGCCGGCCGCGTTCGGCTTGGCCTGCTGCGCCATCGAGATGATGGCCACGGGCGGTGCGCACTACGACATCGCCCGCTACGGCATGGAGGTCTTCCGGGCGTCGCCCCGCCAGGCCGACCTCATGATCGTGGCGGGACGCGTCTCGCAGAAGATGGCGCCCGTGCTGCGGCAGATCTACGACCAGATGATGGCCCCCAAGTGGGTCATCTCGATGGGCGTGTGCGCCTCCTCCGGGGGCATGTTCAACAACTACGCCATCGTGCAGGGCGTCGACCAGGTGGTGCCGGTGGACGTCTACGCGCCCGGCTGCCCACCTGGCCCCGAGACCCTGCTGCACGCCATCCTGACCCTGCACGGCCTGATCACCAGCGGCGAGTTGACCCGCCGCCGCGAGGGCGCCTCGGCGCAAGGTGCCGGGATCGTCGTCGAGCAGCGCGACGGCCAGACCGCAACGAGGATGGTCCTCAGCCCCAAACGCGGGCGCTTCGGTCGGGGGTGACGGCGGTGGACTCGGCGGCGCCGCTGGACACCGATGACCTCGGTGTCCCCGTCACCACCGACCCGGGCGGCCAGACGGTGCTGCACCCCCAGCCGGGCCGGCTCCCCGAGGTGGTCGAGGCTCTGCGAGACGCCGGGTACGTGCAGTGCCTCGACGTGTGCGGCGTGGACTACCTGGGGGCCGAGAGCCGCGACGATCTTCCCACCGGGGTCACCCCGCAGCGCTTCGAGGTGGTGGTCACGCTGATGTCCCACGAGGCGCGCCGCCGGGTGCGCCTGCGCGTGCAGGTGCCGGCGGCCGAGCCCCGCCTCCTCACGCTGTTCGACCTGTTCCCCGGCACGGAGAACCCCGAACGCGAGGTGTTCGACATGTTCGGCATCACCTTCGACGGCCACCCCGACATGACGCGCATCCTGATGCCTGAGGACTGGGAGGGCAACCCGCTCCGCAAGGACTACGCGGTCGGGATCGTGCCCGTGCGCTTCAAGGCGGCCGGGGACACGCGGTGAGCACCGAGGCGCCGGCCACCGGCGGTCGCATCTACAGCCGCACCGGCGGGCCCGTGCTGCGGCTCAGCGAGTCGGAGTCGCTGACGGCCACCCCCTCGGCGCCCGAGCGCATGATCATCAACATGGGGCCCCAGCACCCGTCCACGCACGGCGTGCTGCGGCTGTTGCTGGAACTCGACGGCGAGACCGTGCGGCGCTGCAAGCCCATCATCGGCTACCTGCACACCGGCATGGAGAAGACCGGTGAGACGCTGACCTACCTGCAGGGTCCCACCAACGTCACGCGCATGGACTACGCCTCGCCCCTGTTCTGTGAGTTGGCCTTCTCGGCGGCGACCGAGACGCTGCTGGGGCTGGAACTTCCGCCGCGTGCAACTTGGATCCGGATGCTCATGTGCGAGTTGAACCGCATCAGCTCGCACCTGCTCTTCCAGGCCACCAACGGCATGGACTTGGGGGCGGTTTCGATGATGCTCTACGGCTGGCGCGAGCGCGAGGAGGTGCTGCGCCTGCTGGAGAAGATCACCGGCCTGCGGATGAACCACAACTACATCCGTCCCGGCGGCGTGGCGGCCGACCTGCCCGACGGCTGGCGCGACGACGTCCTGCGGCTGCTGGATCCCATCGGCGACCGCCTGGACGAGTACGACGCGCTGCTGACGGGCCAGCCGATCTGGCGGGAGCGCCTGCAGGGCGTCGGCGTCGTCAGCGCCGCCGAGTGCCTCGCCCTCGGCGTGACGGGACCGATCCTGCGCAGCACCGGCTACTCCTGGGATCTGCGCCGCCACATGCCGTACCTGGCGTACGAGCAGTTGACGTTCGATGTCATCTGCGGAACGTTCGGCGACTCGTTCGACCGCTATGCCATCCGGCTCAACGAGATCCGCGAGTCCATCCGCCTGGTGCGCCAGATCCTCGAGGGCATGCCGCCCGGCGACTACCGCGTCCAGGACAAGAAGGTCACGCCGCCCCCGCGGGGACGGATCGACGAGTCCATGGAGGCGCTCATCCATCACTTCAAGATCTTCACCGAGGGGTTCAAGGTGCCTGCCGGCGAGGTGTACGAAGCCGTGGAGTCGCCCCGCGGCGAGTTGGGCTGCTACATGGTCAGCGACGGCGGCTCCAAGCCGCTGCGCATGCACATCAGGGCCCCCAGCTTCATCAACCTGCAGGCCCTGCCGTACATGCTCGAGGGCCGCCTGGTCGCCGACGCCGTCGCCATCATCTCGTCGGTCGACCCGATCATGGGCGAGGTGGACCGCTGATGACGTCCCATGGCCCCGTGACGCGCCGTGTGGCGGTGGCAATCATCTCTCCGGTCGAACCCCGCACCATCGATGAGGTCGACCGCTGATGGCCCGGCTCAGCGACGACAACACGAGGCTGGCCAACGAGATCATCGGGCGCTACCCGCGGGCTCGCTCGGCGCTCATCCCGCTGCTGCACGTGGCGCAGGCCCAGGACGGCTACGTGAGCGACGCGGCGATGGAGCACATCGCCGAACTGGTCGGGACGACCCCCTCGGAGGTTCTCAGCACCTGCTCGTTCTACGAGATGTTCAAGCGCTCGCCGGGAGGCACGTACCGCCTCAACATCTGCCGGGGAATCAGCTGCCACCTCGCCGGAGCCGACGACGTGATCGCCCACGCCTCGGAGTCCCTGGGTGTGCCGGTCGGCGGCACCACCCCCGACGGGACGGTCACCCTCGAGGCCGTGGAGTGTGTGGCCGCCTGCACCGAGGCGCCGTGCCTGCAGGTCAACTACCGCTACGTGGGCGGCGTCGCCACCGAGGACTTCGACCGTCTCGTCGCCGAGCTGCGCGACGGCGCGCACCCCGACGTGCCGCCGCACGGCACCGTGGCGACGGTGCGCCAGCGGATCCCGCCCGGGCGCTCAGCCGGTGTCTCGCTGCCCGAGGGGCAGGGGCCGCCGCCCTGGTGGGAGCGTCACCAGGGTTCCGGCGACGCCCTGCCCGCCCCGGCCCCCGCTCCCGCCGACGGGATGATCGTGACCGCCAGGCGGCACCAGCCCGACGCACACACGCTGGAGGGATATCTCCGCACCGGCGGCTACGAGGGCCTGCGCCGGGCGCTGGCCGCCGCGCCGGCGGCGGTGCACGAGGAGGTCCGGGCCGCCAGCCTGCTGGGACGCGGTGGGGCCGGATTCCCGGCCGGGGTGAAGTGGGGCTTCTGCCCGCCGGACGTCTGGCCCCGCTACCTCGTCGTCAACGGCGACGAGAGCGAGCCCGGCACCTACAAGGACCGCCTGCTGATGGAGCGCGATCCGCACCAGCTCATCGAGGGGTGCCTCATCGCCTGCTACGCCCTGGGCCTCTCGCAGTGCTTCCTGTACGTGCGCGGCGAGATGGCGCTGGCGGCCGAGCGGATCGCCGGCGCCCTCAACGAGGCCTATGCCGCCGGTTACGTGGGCTCGGACATCTGCGGCAGCGACTTCGGTACCGACATCGTGCTGCACACCGGTGCCGGCGCCTACATCGTCGGCGAGGAGACGGCGCTGATCGAGAGCCTCGAGGGGAACCGCGGGATGCCCCGCCTCAAACCGCCGTACTTCCCCGCGGCGATCGGTCTCTATGGCCGGCCGACCATCGTCAACAACGTCGAGACGCTGGCCAACCTGCCGTGGATCGTTACCCACGGGGCGGCCGCCTTCGTCGGCCGGGGGGCCGAGCAGTCGGCGGGCACGCGGGTGTTCGCGGTGTCGGGTCACGTGCGCACCCCCGGTGTCTTCGAGGTGCCCTTCGGCACGACGACCTTCCGGGAGATCATCTGCGACGAGCGCTATGGCGGCGGCATCCGGGATGGCCGCGACCTCAAGGCCTTCATCCCGGGCGGCGCCTCGGCGCCCTGGTTCGCCGAGGAGCACCTCGATCTGCCGCTGGACAAGGCCACGGTGGACGCCGCCGGGTCGATGCTGGGCTCCGGCGCCATCGTCGTCATGGACTCCACCACGGACATCCCCCGCGCCTGCCACAACCTGGTGCGCTTCTTCGCGCGCGAGTCGTGCGGCAAGTGCACCCCCTGCCGGGAGGGCACCAGCTGGCTGGAGGTGATCCTCGAACGCATCCTGGCGGGTCGTGGGCGTCCCGGGGACCTGGACCTGCTCAGCGACGTCTGCGACAACATCAGCCCCGGCCTGGCCTGGCCGCCGCGGATGACCACCATCTGCCCGCTGGGTCCGTCGGCCGCCTCGCCCATCGTCTCGGGGCTGCGGGACTTCCGTGAGGAGTTCGAGGCCTACCTGCCGCGCCGCATCCCGGTGGCCGCGGCGCCCCTTGCGTCATGAGTGAGACCCCGGTGCGCATCACGGTCGACGGCGTCGAGATCGCGGCCGCCGCGGGTCAGCTCCTGATCGACGCCTGCGAGCAGGCCGGCACGTACATCCCCCGGTTCTGCTACCACCCGCGGATGCGGCCCGTCGGCATGTGCCGCATGTGCCTGGTGGACGTGGACACCGGTCGGGGACCGGCCCTGGCGCCCTCGTGCATGCTGGAGGTGCGCGACGGGATGGTCGTGGAGACCGCCAGCGACGCCGCCCGCAAGGCCCAGGACGGAGTCCTGGAGTTCCTGCTGGTGAACCATCCTCTGGACTGCCCCGTGTGTGACAAGGGCGGCGAGTGCCCCCTGCAGGACCAGACGATGGCGTACGGGCCGGGCGAGAGCCGCTTCGTGGAGGAGAAGCGCCACTTCGACAAGCCGCTGGCGATCAGCGAGCTGGTGTACCTCGACCGGGAGCGCTGCATCCTGTGCGACCGCTGCACCCGCTTCGCCGACGAGGTGGCGGGCGAGCCTCTCATCGGCTTCCAGGGGCGTGGCTACCACACCGAGGTGAACACGTTCCCCGATCGTCCGTTCGACTCCTACTTCAGTGGCAACACGGTGCAGATCTGTCCCGTCGGGGCCCTCACGGCCCGGCCCTACCGCTTCCGGGCCCGACCCTGGGACCTCACCGAGATGACCTCCACCTATCCCAACGCCACCGGCGACCGGGTGTCCGTGCACGCCTCGCGCAACCGCCTCCTGCGCATCCAGGGGGTCGATTCGGAGGCGGTGAACCACGGCTGGCTGGCCGACCGCGACAGGTTCAGCTTCGAGGCCGTCCACAGCCCCGAACGGCTGACGGAGCCGCTCCTGCGCAAGGACACCGAGCTCTCGCCGGCGCCGTGGTCGGCCGCCCTCGCCGCGGCCGGCGACGCTCTGCAGGCCGCCCTCGGCCGTGGTGGCCCGTCGTCGGTGGCGGTCCTGGGCGGGGCCCGGCTGTGCAGCGAGGATCAGTACGCCTGGGCGAAGCTGGCCAAGGGCGTCATCGGCACGGACAACGTCGACGCGCAACTCGGTGACGGCCTGCCGGCCGAGCTGGTGTGCGCCCTTCCGAGGGCAACCATCGCGGCCGCCTGCCGGCCGGGCGGAACCGTGCTCACGCTGGCCGGTGACCTCCGCGAGGAGTTCGGCAGCCTCTTCCTGCGCCTGCGCACGGCGGTCGGCTCCGGCGACGTGGCGCTCGTGGAGATGGCGCCCCTCGCCGGGAGCCTCACGGCCCTGGCCCGCCACTCCCTGCGGGTGCGTCCCGGGGACGCCGACATGATCGCCGAGGCGATCCTGGATCCGCCGCACGGTGCGGCCATCGCCGGGATCGCCACCGACGAGCTGCGTGCCGCCGCCGCCCTGTTCGCCGATGGGCCGCTGACCGTGCTGGTGGGCCGCACGTCCGTGGCCGAGTCGGCCACCACGACCGCCCACGCCGCCCTGCGCCTGGCCCGGGCCTTCCCGCACGCCCGGTTCCTGCCGCTGCTGCGGCGCGGCGCGGCGGCGGGCGCCATCGACGCGGGGCTGGTACCCGGGCTGCTCCCGGGACGCACGACGCGCCAGGGCGCCGGCGCCTGGTACGGCGCCGCCTGGGGCGGCGTGCCCGAGCACCCCGGCGCGGATGCCGCCGGCATCCTGGTGGCCGCGGCCGCGGGCCGCATCGACGTGCTCGTCCTGCTGGGCGCCGATCCGCTTGCGGACTTCCCCGACCGGGAACTTGCCCGGCGCGCCCTGGAGCGGGTGGGGACGGTCATCGCCGTCGACGTCTTCGGCACGGCCTCGGTGGGCTGCGCCGACGTGGTCCTGCCGGCGGTGACGTTCGGCGAGCGATCCGGCACCCACGTCAACATCGAGGGCCGTGCCACCGCGGTCACCCGCCAGGTCACGCCGCCGGTGCAGTGCCGGCGGGACTGGGAGATCGCCGCCGAGCTGGCGCTGCTGCTCGGCTCGGACCTGCGGATCGCCTCGCCCACCGATGCCTGGACCGAGCTGACCGACCTGTCGCCGCTGCATGCGGGTGCCTCCTGGGACGGGGTGCGCGCCGATCTCGACGGGCTGCTGCTCCCGGTGGCGGGTGGCGGCAACGGCACCGGCGGCGGCAACGGCACCGGCGGCGGCAACGGCACTTCCGGCGCGCCGCCCGGCATGGTCACACTCGAGGACGTGCGCCTGCCCGGCGCCCCGGTCGTCCCGTTCGACCGCTACTCCTACCGCCTGGTCGCCGACCGCAGCCTCTACGACCGCGGCACCGTGGTCGCCAACTGCCCGTCGCTGGCATCGTTCGCCCGCCCGGCGCGGCTGCGGCTCAACCCTCGTGACTTCGAGCGGCTGGGCTGCAGGCCCGACGACTTGCTGCGGGTCACCTCGCCGGCGGGCGCCGTCTCGGTGGCGGCCAGCGCCGACGACCGGGTACCCCCGGCGGTGGCCGCCCTTGCGGTCAACTCGGGGGGCGCCGACCCCGGTGAGCTCATCGACATCGACGCCGCGGTCTGCGAGATCCGCGTGGAGCCGCCGATCCCATGAACGTCCTCGCCCTGGATCCGGCCTACATCGGTGGCTTCGGTCTCGACGAGGCGCTGATCCTCATCGTCAAGGTGGTGGCCGCCTTCGTCCTGCTGATGGTGGCGGTCATGCTGATGATCTGGTTCGAGCGGAAGCTCATCGGCGACATGCAGAACCGCATCGGGCCGGCGCTCGCCGGGCCGTGGGGCATCCTGCAGACGCTTGCCGACGGCGTCAAGCTCTTCTTCAAGGAGGATCTGGTCCCGGCGCGCTCGGACCGGTTCGTCTACAAGCTGGCGCCCTACCTCTCCCTGGTGCCCGCCTTCCTGGTCTTCACCGTCGTCCCGGTCGGCGGCAACTTCACGACGGGCGACGGCACCGTCAGCTGGTGGGGGAACACGACGTACCTGCAGGTTGCCGACCCACACATCGGCATCCTGCTGGTGCTGGCCATGTCCTCCATGGCGGTCTACGGGATCATGCTGGCGGGCTGGTCGTCCGGCTCGAAGTACCCGCTGCTGGGGTCGGTGCGGGCCTCGGCGCAGATGGTCTCCTACGAGGCCGCCCTCGGTCTGTCCCTGGCCGCCGTGCTGCTGCAGTCCGGCAGCCTCTCCACCCACGACATCGTGGCCGACCAGAGCGGCTACGACTGGAACCTCTGGGTCACCGGCATCGTGCCGTTCGTGGTGTTCCTGGTGGCCGCAACCGCCGAGCTGAACCGGCCCCCGTTCGACCTCGTGGAGGCCGAGCAGGAGCTCGTGGGCGGCTTCCACACGGAGTACAGCTCCATCCGCTTCGCGCTGTTCTTCCTTGCCGAGTTCATGAACGTGATCACCATGTCGGCCATCATGGTCACGCTGTTCTTCGGGGGTCCCGACGGGCCGATCCTCGTCGAGGGCGTGGCCTGGCTGTGGGGGATCATCTGGTTCTTCGTGAAGCTGATGGTGTTCCTGTTCGTGTTCGTCTGGCTGCGGGCGACCCTGCCCCGGCTCCGCTACGACCAACTCATGGACGTGGGCTGGAAGGTGCTGATCCCGCTGTCGCTGGGGTGGCTGCTGTTCCTCGGCGGTCTCAGCATCGGACGTGACCGGGGCTGGTCGACGGCGGTGGTGATCGTGGTCAGCGTGGCCGTCCTCGCCGCTGCCGGCGGGCTGCTGCGGCTGGCGACCCGCGCCGGGCAGGCGGAGCGGCAGGCCGAGGAGGCCGGTGAGGAGCCGGCCGAGGGGAGTGTGCAGCGATGAACTTTTTCGGCGGCTTCCGGGTCACCTTCGCCAAGCTGTTCGAGCAGCGCGTCACCTCGCAGTACCCCACCGTCAAGCGGCCCAAGCCCGAGCGCTTCCATGGCCGCCACGTCCTGGGGCGCTACGAGGACGGCATGGAGCGCTGCATCGGCTGCGAGCTCTGCGCCGGGGTCTGCCCGGCGCGCTGCATCCACGTCCGCGGCGCCGACAACCCGCCCGACAGCCCGGTCGCCCCGGGCGAGCGCTACGGCTACGTCTACGAGATCAACTACTTGCGCTGCATCCACTGCGATCTCTGCGTCGAGGCCTGCCCCACCGAGGCCATCACGGAGTCGAAGCTCTTCGAGTTCTCCTTCACCTCCCGCGATGACGCCGTCTACACCAAGGACGAACTCCTGGTGGACGAAGACGGCGCGCCCCGGCGCCTGCCGTGGGAGGACTGGCGCCCGGGCGACGACGAGCACACGTCGGGTTGGATGCGGGCGACCGCCCCGTCGGGCTCGGCGGCCTGGGAGGGCCGGGCGGCGTGGTCCGCGGAACTGGGCTACGGGGTGCGGGCTCCCGAGCGGGGCCAGTCCTCCGAGCAGGGCCGGTCCGGTGCCATGGCGCCCGAGGCGATCGGCGAGGAACCCTCCGCCTGATGGCGATCGCCGTCTTCGCCGTCTGCGCCGCGATCGTCCTCGCGGGCGCGCTCGGGGTCATCGTCACGCGCCATCCGGTCCACGCGGCGCTGTCGCTGGTGGCCACGCTCTTCGGCATCGCGGTGCTGTTCCTGACGCTGGACGCCCAGTTCCTGGCCGCCGTGCAGGTGATCGTCTACGCCGGCGCCATCGTGGTGCTGTTCCTGTTCGTCATCATGCTCCTCGGCGTGGACCGGGTGGAGAACCTGCGCACCGAACCCCTCGGCGGCCAGCGCCCGCTGGCCTTGGGACTCGGCGTGGCGATGCTGGTGCTGGCGCTGCTCTTCGCCATCGCCGCGGGTTCCGGCGGTCTCGGGGCCGGCGGCAAAGTCGCCACGGGGCAGCCCGCCGCGGTGGCGCCCGAATTCGACAGCTGCGATGCCACCCCCAAGGTGCTCGAGGAGTCCGCTCCGCTGGTTGCGCCGTGCGAGGGGCCCGAGCGGATCTCCAACATCCGCCAGATCGCCGTGTGGGTGTTCACCGACTACGTCTGGGCGTTCCAGCTGACCGGACTGCTGCTGACCGTGGCGGTGGTGGGGGCGGTGGCCCTGGCGCGCCGTGACCCATCGGCCGGTGACGGGACCGACGAGTCCGCCCCCGAGTCAGCCCCCGAGGCGGTCTGAGCATGGTCGGTACGTTCTGGTACCTGGCGCTGGCCGCCGTGGTGTTCGCGCTCGGCTCCGTCGGGCTGCTGGTGCGGCGCAACCCGCTCATCATGTTCATGTGCGTGGAGCTCATGCTCAACGCCGTCAACCTCACGTTCGTGGCGTTCGGCCGCGACCTGGCCGACCTGGGCGGGCAGGTCTCGGTGTTCTTCGTGCTCGTCGTGGCGGCCGCCGAGGTGGTGGTGGGTCTGGCCATCGTCGTCGCCATCATGCGGCGGCAGTCCGGGGCCACGGCCGACGACGTGTCGGCGCTGAGCGGCTGAGGGAGCCACGATGGTCCTCGCCGAGCTCGTCTGGCTGGTCCTGCTGGCGCCCCTGGTGGGCGTGGTGGTGCTGGCCGCCGGCGGCCGGCGGCTGGGCGAGCCCCGCGCCGGTTGGCTCGGCACGGCCGCGGTCGGAGCCTCCTTCGTGGCCTCCCTGCTCGTCCTGGCGGGGCTGCTGAGCCTCGACTCGCACGATCGCTCCGTCGAGGTCAGCCTCTTCAGCTGGGTGCCGGTCGGCGACCTGGCCGTCGACGCCGCCTTCCTGGTGGATCCTCTGTCGGTGACGATGATCCTCTTCGTCACGGGGGTGAGCGCGCTCATCCACCTCTACTCCATCGGCTACATGCACGGGGACGAGAACTATTCGCGCTTCTTCCTGTACCTCAACCTCTTCGTGTTCTCGATGCTCGTCCTGGTGCTCGGCAACAACCTGCTGGTCACCTTCCTTGGCTGGGAGGGCGTCGGCGCCTGCTCGTACCTGCTCATCTCGTTCTGGTTCGGCGACGAGGCCAACGCCGTCGCCGGGAAGAAGGCGTTCGTCACGAACCGGGTGGGTGACTTCGGATTCCTGCTGGCGATGTTCTTCGCCTTCGGCGCGTTCGGGACGCTCGACTACAGCGGCATCCTGTCCGGACACGCCGCCCAGAGCACCGCCACGGCCATCCTGTGTTGCCTCATGCTCGGCGCCGCCGGCAAGTCGGCGCAGTTCCCGCTCTACGTGTGGCTGCCCGACGCCATGGCGGGCCCCACGCCGGTCTCCGCGCTCATCCACGCCGCCACCATGGTCACCTCGGGCGTCTACCTGCTGGTGCGCTTCAACCCGCTCTTCGAGCAGGCCTCGCCGTGGATGGGGGAGATCGTCGTCGCCGTGGGACTCGCCACCGCCGTTGTGGCGGCGACCATCGCCGTGGCTGCCAACGACATCAAGAAGGTGCTGGCCTACTCCACGATCAGCCAGCTGGGTTTCATGTTCGTGGCCGTGGGAGTCGGCGCCTGGACGGCCGCCATCTTCCACATGGTCACCCACGCCTTCTTCAAGGCGCTGCTGTTCCTCGGCGCCGGTTCGGTCATTCACGGGATGGGCGGCGACCAGGACATTCGCCGCTACGGGGGCCTGGCCCGCGCCATGCCGTACACGGCGGCCACGTTCGCGGTGGGAACGCTCGCCATCGCCGGGGTGCCCCCGCTGGCGGGGTTCTGGTCCAAGGACGAGATCCTGGCGCACACCTGGGGGGCCAACAAGGTGCTGTGGGCGCTGCTCCTGGGTGCCGCGGTGCTGACCGCCTTCTACATGAGCCGGCTGCTGATCCTCACCTTCGCCGGCAGGCCGCGCTGGTCCGACGATGTCACGCCGCACGAGTCGCCGCTGCTCATGCGCCTTCCGCTGGTGGGCCTGGCCGGCCTGGCGACCGTCGCCGGCGTGCTGAACCTGCCGTTTACCCATGACACCGAGTTCCTGGGCCAGTGGCTCGAGCCCGTCTTCGCCGCCTCGCACGCGGGGCCGCTGGGGTATGCCGGGGGCACCAAGTGGATCCTGGGCGGTGTGGCGATCCTCGCCGCCGCCGGGGGGATCTGGGCGGCGGTCACCGTCTACCTGCGGCGACGCGTGCCGGCCGAGCGCGTGGAGCGGCAGCTCTTCGCCGAGGCCTGGGGGTTCGACGAGGCCCTCGGCGAGTTCGTGGGCGGGCCGGGCCGGCGCGCCTTCGACGCGGCGGCGCGGTTCGACGCCGGCGTGGTCGACGGGGCGGTCAACAAGGTCGGCGCCCTGGTCCGCCGCACCGGTGAGCGGCTGCGCTCCACGCAGAGCGGTTTCGTGCGGCGCTACGCCCTCGGGGTTGCGGTCGGCGCGGTGGTGCTGCTGGCGTACTTCTTCAGCCGGGTGGGGTTGTGATCCTGGCGGCCGCTTCAACGCAGGCCTTCCCGGTGCTGGGGATGCTGGTGATCCTGCCGCTGCTCGGTGCGGCGGCCGTTCTGCTGGTGCCACGCAGCCGGGTGGAGTTGGCGCGACCGGTGGCGGTGCTGTTCATGTCGGCGACCGCCGCGGTGGCGGGCTGGATCCTCGCCGAGTACCCGGTCGCCTCGGGCGGCTTCGAGATGATCGTCGACCAGCCGTGGGTGTCCGCCTGGGGGATCAGCTGGAAGCTGGGAGTGGACGGGATCTCCCTGTTCCTGCTCGCCCTGACGGCCCTGCTGTTCCCGCTGGGGGCCCTGGCGGTGGATCCGGGACACGACCACAAGGCCTACTACGTGTGGCTGCTGCTGCTGGAATTCGGCTGCCTCGGCGTGTTCTCGGCACTGGACCTGCTGGTGTTCTTCCTCTTCTTCGAGGTCGTGCTGGTGCCGATGTACTTCCTGATCGGCCAGTGGGGACATGGCAACGCCCGCTACTCCGCGGTCAAGTTCTTCCTGTTCACGATGTTCGGTTCGGCGTTGATGCTGGTGGGCATCCTGGCGACGGCGTTCCTGCATGCCTCGGCCACCGGCGGCCCGCTGACCTTCGACGTGGTGGAGATCGCGCAGGCGCAGTCCCTCGCCACCACGACGGCCCGCTGGATCTTCCTGGCGTTCGCGCTCGGTTTCGCCGTGAAGGTGCCGCTCATCCCGGTGCACACGTGGCTGCCGGACGCCCACACCGACGCCCCCACGGCGGGATCGGTGATCCTGGCCGGGGTGATGCTGAAGCTCGGCACCTACGGCTTCGTGCGGTTCGGGCTATACCTGTTCCCCGAGGCGTCGCGCTTCTTCGCCCCGCTCATGCTCACGCTCGGCGTCGTGGGCATCCTCTACGGGGCTGTGGTCGCGACCATGCAGACCGACTTCAAGCGGCTGATCGCCTATTCCTCGGTGGCACACCTGGGCTTCATCATCCTGGGGATCTTCGCCCTCAACACCGAGGGCCTCAGCGGCGGACTCCTGCAGATGGTCAACCACGGGATCTCCACCGGCGCGCTGTTCCTGCTGGTGGGCTGGATCTACGAGCGACGCCACACCCGCGCCATCTCCGAACTCGGAGGACTGGCGCGCCCCGCCCCGGTGCTGGCGATGACCTTCATGGTGGTCATGCTCTCCTCGGTGGGCCTGCCGGGCCTCAACGGTTTCGTGGGCGAGTTCCTGGTGCTGCTGGGTGCCTTCGAGGCGCACCGCTGGTGGGCGGTTGCGGCCACGGCAGGCGTGATCCTGGCGGCCGTGTACCTGCTCTGGGCCTACCAACGCGTGTTCCACGGCCCGGCACGGGGTGACAACGCCACGATGCGCGACCTGCGCTGGCGGGAGGGCCTGGTGCTGGCGCCCCTTCTGGCGCTGATCATCTTCCTGGGCGTGTACCCGCGGCCCGTCCTCGACCGGATGGAACCCTCGGTCGACTCGCTCGTGGCGCACGTGGAGCTGCACGGCAACCCTGCAGGCGCCGACGTCGCCGACTCGGAGACGTCGCCATGAGGCCGGGCGGCGGTTGCGGCGGCGCCGGCCGTGAGGCGGTGGGGCAGTGACGCCGCACGTCGACTGGGCGGCCCTCCTGCCCCAGATCTTCCTGGGCGGCGGCGGCCTGGTGCTGCTGACGATCGGCTCGCTGCTGCGCCGGCGACTGCCGTCGTGGTTCGCCCCCGCCTTCAGCGCCGGCGCGGCCCTGGGCGCTTTCGGCGGCGTGATCTGGCTGTGGATCCGCGTCCAGGACCCGGCCAGGGGTCCTTTCGACACGATCGCCGGGACGATCGGCATCGACGGTTTCTCGGTGTTCCTGAGCGGAGTCGTGGTCGTGGCCGTGCTGCTGGCGGCCACGCTGGCGTCGGGCTCGTTGCGCCGCGAGGGCCTGCCCGTCGACGAGTTCTGCGTCCTGCTGCTGCTGTCGGGCGCGGGCGGCGTGACGATGGCCTCGGCCAACGACCTGATCGTGCTGTTCCTGGGCCTGGAGGTGCTGTCGATCGCCGCCTACGTGCTGGCGGCGCTGGACCTGCGACGGGCCACCTCGCAGGAGGCCGGGCTGAAGTACTTCGTGCTGGGCGCCTTCGCCTCGGCCTTCTTCCTGTACGGCGTGGCGCTCCTCTACGGCGCCACCGGCTCCACCAAGCTGGCGCTCGTCGCCGAGTTCCTGGCCGGCGGCGGCCCGGAGTCCAACGGCCTGCTCCTGGGCGGCATGGCGCTGCTGCTCGTGGGCCTCCTCTTCAAGGTGGCCGCGGTGCCGTTCCACGCCTGGACGCCCGACGTTTACGAGGGATCGCCTCCCGTGGCGGTGGCCTACATGGCCGCGGGCGTGAAGGCGGCGGGCTTCGCCGCGCTGATGCGGGTGTTCAACGCCGCGCTCGGCGCCGGTGCCGCCGACTGGCAGCCCATCGTGTACGCCATCGCCGCGCTGACGGTGCTGGTGGGCGCGACCCTGGCCGTGGTGCAGTCCGACGTCCGGCGGCTGCTGGCCTACTCGTCCATCAGCCACGCCGGGTTCATCCTCGTGGGGGTCGAGGCGGCTACCGACGAGGGTGTGGCGGGCTCGCTCTTCTACCTGGGCGTCTACGCCTTCCTGGCGCTCGGCAGCTTCGCCGTCGTCACGATCCTGGGGAGCGGCCCCGACGGCCGCCAGACGCTGGATGCCTACGACGGCCTGGCCAAGCGCTCGCCGACCCTCGCCGCGGCGTTCGGCGTGCTGCTGCTGGCGCAGGCGGGCGTGCCGTTCACCACCGGTTTCTGGGCCAAGCTGGAGGTCATCGGCGCCTCGGTGGAGGCCCGCTCCTACTGGCTGGCGGGCATTGCGATGCTCGGCGCGGTGGTGGCGGCGTTCCTGTACCTGCGGGTCGTGGTGCGGATGTACCTCACGGCGCCCACCGACGACCGGCGTCCGGCCATCTCCCGCTCGGCCGGCTTCGTGGTCGCCGTGTGTGCGGCCGTCACGATCGTCTTCGGCATCGTTCCCGGACCGCTCGTGGAGCTCACCAACGACGCCACGATTTTCCTCGGGGGCTGAATCTCCCGGCAGCCGCCGGCTCCCGCACCGCTCGAGGAATCCCCGATGCGCCGGGCGCTAGCGCGAGGATCGGTTCACACGGAGCATCGGTTTGGCTCGGGTTCTGGTGCGGTGACCACCGACCGGTGTCCCCGCAGCAAGGATCGGAGACGTGCTCGGGCTTGTCGATGAGGTCACCCTCCCGTTGCGGCGCGACGAGGATCTGCTGCGCACGCACGTGCCCGCGCTCTCGGTGCGCTTGCGGCGTCGCCGCCTCCACCTCGCTGCACATGCATGGATACGGAGTCGACCGGCGCCGCTCGCGGCCTCATCCGCAGTCGTCGGTCCGAAATAAGACCGAATCGGCGGGAACCGGCAGAGCTTGGCGTTCGTCGTATCAGTGATGGACGTATCAGGCGGCGATGCGCCGCGTCGAGAGGAGGCGTGAGAATGCGAGGACTGAGAATGCGAGGACTGCTCGCCGCGGCACTCACGGCTGCTCTTGTGATGAGCGCCACCGCGGAAGCGGGGGCGACCGAGCACACGACCGACCCGGTGCCACCGCCCGACGCCGTGGCCATCACCGTGGACGCACCGCTCCACGAGGCGCGGCTCGAGGAGTTCGACGAGGTCCACTGGTACCGCTTCGACGCAACCGACGGCCAGGACTATTGGATCGTCGTCGACACCGGGGGGAACAGGTCGTTGCCGGCGGTCGACGCCCGGTTCTCGCTGCACGACGCCGCCGGCGAACGAGTTGACGTCGCGTCGGCATCCGACGACGGCGAACTGCGCTGGAAACTCCTTGCCGGTGCCGCGGAGGCGACGTACTTCGTTCGGGTCTTCACCGATTGGCGCTCGTACGTGCTGACCGGCCGCTACGGGCTGGCGGTTCACGCACTCGAAGACGACCACGGAGACACGCCGGTCAAGGGAACGGCGGTCGATCTCGCTCGCACGGCAGGTCCTGCCGGAACGATCGACTATCAGGACGATGTGGACTGGTTCCGCTTCAGCGCGGAGGAGGGCGACCTCTACCGCATTACCGCGCCGGACACCGTCGAGATGAGCATCCAGTTGCTCTTTGCGATCGGTGACGATCCCGGCGATGCCGCCGGAGCGGCCGATGGGGGGGATTTCACCCGCTGGGGCACCGGTGGCGGTCAGGATGGGCTTGCTGGGAAACCGTGGCTGTTCGCGGTGTCGGGCCGCTACGGGGTGCGCATCGGGGCTGCGTCCGATGAGCAAGGCGAGTATCCCCGCCACTACGCGGTGGATTTCGAACTGCTCACCGACGACCACTCGAACACCCCGCAAGGCGCGACGCCCCTGTCGGTCGACCAAGAGATCGTTGCGAGTCACGACTACCGACTCGACGAGGACTGGTTCACGGTGGACTTGGTCGAGGGGCACAGGTATGTCGCTGAGTTGAGTCGTGCCGACAGCCACTTGCCCGATCTGTCGCTCGAACTGTTCGGAGCGGCGTCGGATGTGGGGTCGAGCATCTCCCGGCGGGACCTGGCCGCGTCAGCCGGCGTCGGCACCGAGGTGGTGTGGCGAGCGACCCAGACCGGTCCGCACATCGCCCGGGTCACGGACGCTTCGAACGGCCCTGGCGAGCGATTCCCCGGCGAATACTCGGTCGTCGTCCGGCGGCGACCTCCGGACGACCATGCCGACGTCGAGACCGGTGCCACTCTGCTGTCGGAGGGAGCGTGGACAGAAGGGACGCTGGAGGTATCCGGGGACCTCGACTGGTATTGGTTCTCGACCCGAGGCGGTGCGCTGTACGTCCTCGAGTACCAGTTGCGCGACGGGGAGACGGCTGAGTTCGTGCCTCTTGCGGACCATGCGTCGGGAGTCGATGTGTCCGCGTATTTCGTCACGGACAGCGACAGCGACGTGTTCTTAGCCGCCCTGGGATACCTCGACGAATCGGACGGTACCCGGTCCCTGGTTTTCCTGAGCGAGGCGTACGACAACGCTGGCGGCATCGACTACCGCTTCCGGCTCGTTGAGCACAAGCGAGAGCGGGTCGACCATGCCGATGACCGCGCGGGCGCACGATCTCTCCGTAACGGCGAGACCGTGTCAGGAGCGGTGAGCGAGGGCGACTCCGACTGGTTCGCCTTCGACGCCCACGCGGGTGGCATCTATTCGATCAGTACCGTCTCCAGTGCCCTCTCGCACGAACTTGGAAGGATCACGATCGAGGTTCTCGACGACGAAGCGCTGGTGCCGTCGATCAACCGGCGATTCGAGCGTTCCGGCGATCTGTGGCCGGATGCGGCTCACGAGTTCTGGCTGGCTCCCGAACTGTGGTCGGGGGCGAGTCACGAGTTCTTGCTGGCTCCCGAATCGGGCAGGTACTGGATCCGCGTCCTCGGCCAATCGAGCGGACCGGAGACTTATGGACTCAGCCTCGCCCACGCGGCACTTGCCAAGGACGATCACGGGGACACCAGTGCCGATGCGACGCGCCTGGATCCGAGTCCGGCAACCGCCCTGCTGGGGGCCCTGGGCCTACCGCCGGCGTATGCAGCCTCTGCAGCAGGTGGCAAGTTGCGGTTGGCCACCGCGCGGGGACGCCTGGAGGGCTTCGAGGACGTCGATTGGTTTGGGCTCAACATGAGAAGGGGAGTGAAGTACCGCATTGTTCCTGCCAAAGGGGACCCGGACTCGCCCTCAGCGTCGACATTCAACGAGAACCTCGGGTTCAGTCTCCAGGAAGGGGATACCCGCATCGACAGCCTGACGTACATCGACAGCGTGACGTACGGGAACCCGACCATCGAGTACGTACCGACTGTGACGGGGACGCGCCTTCTTGTGGCCGAAGGCCGTATGCCTGTCGCGTTGCGGGGAGTTCCCGGGGGCCTCCCGCTCGACCGGTTGTTGGGACCGTTCGAGTACGGCTTCGACGTGGAGATCCTCGCGCCTGACGATGTCCCGGATCTTCGCGAGGCTGCGCCAGTGGTGTCCTCGGGGGATTCCCTTCACGGGACTCTCGACACTCCCGGCGATGTCGACTGGTTCCGGGTGGATGCCCGGGAGGGTGAGACCTGGATCCTCCAGTCCGACAGGTCGCACTGGGGATGCGTGCAGATCCACGCTCCCGGCGACGCGGGTGTCGTGCTCGAGCGATGTAGCGAGGATCGCGTCTCTTGGACGGCCTTCGAGACCGGCGAGTACGGCATCCGGCTGTCCTCGAGCGGCGATTCGAGCGATAGCGACTGGCGGGCGAGCGATAGCCATCCGGTGCCTTCGGACTATTCGATGACGCTCCGGGTCGCTGATCCTGATGATCACGGGAACAGCCGCGCCGAGGCATCGGTGTTGCAAAGCGGCGAGGAGCGGTCGGGTCGGATCGACTACGCCGGCGACCGCGACGTGTTCAAGGTGAACGTCGAGACAGGTGACATCTGGCGGATCGAGATCATGCGATCGGGCACGGGCATCGCGTACACCGACCAGTTCATCGCTCGTGACGACGTGGCCGGCACGGCGAGTCTCTCGCAGGGTTTCGACGGCCCGTCCCCCACGGGACCGTTCGACGTTGTGGTACCGGCCGACGGTCTGTTGCTCGTCGCATTCGGGGGCGACAATGCCCAGGGCCAGTACAGCATCGTCGCCGAGCGGTTGGACATCGGCGACGACTTCGGGAATGCGCGTTCGGAAGCGCACGTTCTCGAGGGACCGACGCTCTCGGGCGGGGCGTGCGACGACCGCACCGGGGCGGAGGCCTGCGAGGACGTGACCACCGTGACCGGGCGTCTCGACTATCCCGAGGACGTGGACTACTTCAGGGTGCCGTTGGAGGCCGGGAGGAAATACGAGTTCCGCTTGGAGGGCCAGCGGGCCGCATTCTTCGCGCTGCTCGATGGGCTGTGGTGCGCCCTCGGCGGGCCGATGGCGGGGTGGGGATGGACTCACCGGGTCTGGGCGCCGTCATGGACCGGCGACTACTGGGTGCGCGTCGGTCGGTTAGGACGGGCGGCCGGTCAGCCCGAGAGCTATGCGCTGTCCATCACCGCGCGGGGTGACGACTATCCCACCACCGAGGAGGCCATCGAGGACGCGGCCACACAACTCGAACCAGGGCAGGTCCACGGGGGAAGCATTGCCAGCAGCGGCACCCGTGACCGTTACCGGGTGAGCTTGGATGACGCAGCCAGGTACGTGATCGAGGTGAACGGGACCAACGTCAAAGCTTATGGAGTGACCGAGAGCGACGCCCTTACCCGTACGTGGGTGAACGAGCGATCGCGCTGGCTCCTCGAAGTGCCTTCGCATGCACCGACCGTGTATCTCTTCGAGGTCTTGAGCCCGCGGCTCCGCCCGTACACCGTCGTTGTGCGCGAGTTCGCCCCGGCCGACGAGAGCCTTGCCTGGGAGCAGCTTTACATTACGCCCGCCCCCCCGCCCTACTGGTGCGAACCGGATGACGAACGGTGACGACCCCAGAGGACAAGTTGTTCTGTCGTCAGGTGGAGAAGTCTGTCCCGGACTTGAGTCGAGGCCGAATGCTCGGCCGGTTTCCGCGCTGCGTTCGGCGCTCGGCGAAGCCGCGTTCGCCGGGCGAGACGGCGCCGAGCCTGGCGCCTTGCAGCCGCTGCCTGCGGGTGCGGTAGGTTTTGCCCACCTCCCGACGAAAGGACGCACATGGTTGGGCTCGTCGAGGAAATCGTCCTTCTCCAGTTGCGCGACGAGGGTGGGTCGTTCGTGCGCGTGCCCACGTGGTCGCTGCGCTATTCGATCGCGGGCGCGGTGCTGATGGAGCTGGCGATCGAGAACCGCATCGACAACGATCTGGAGCACCTGTTCCTGATCGACGACACGCCCACCGGCGACGGCCTCCTGGATCCCACGCTGGCGGAGATAGCCGCCGGGGAGCGCAACAACACGCGGTTCTGGATCGAGCACATCGCCGAGCGCGCCGACGGCATCCGCGAGGCGGCGCTCGCACGGCTCGTCGACCAGGGGATCCTGGAGGAGCGCGACGAGCGCTTCCTGTGGGTGTTCCGCACGCGGCGCTATCCCGCGGTCGACGGCCAGGTCCGGCGGGAGGTCAAGCTGCGCATCATGGAGGTACTGCTCAGCGACGAGATCCCCGATCCGCGCGATGCGATGCTCATCTGCCTGGCCGACGCCTGCGGCATCTTCCGGGCCCTGCTGTCGGCGCGGGAACTGACCGAGGTGACCCCGCGCATATACCAGGTCGCCAGGCTCGACCTCATCGGCCAGACGATGGTGCGGGCCATCGACGACGTCCGCATGGCCGTCGCCGCCGCCACCGCCGGCCACCTGTAGCCCTCGGGGCCGGCGGGCCACACCACAACCGGCGGGCCACACCGCCGTCATACCGGCGGAGGCCGGAATCCATCCGCGGGCCGTGCCGAGGGCGAGCGTCGGCATTCGGGCTGCTTGCCCGTCATTCCGGCGGAGACCGGAATCCATCGACGGGCGGGTGTCGGTGCTGCTGCCCCTCGTCAGGTCGTTGGACCGGCGAGGAAGCGCCTGGCGTTGTCGTGGACGGTGGCGGCCCGCTCGGCGGCGCCGGGGTAGCGCCGGCGAAGTTCCCGGGAGCGGATCTCCAGCGAGAGCGGGATCCCTGCCGGCAGCGCGGCCAGGAACTCCCGCACCGGTAGGGCGCCGTCGCCCAGCAGCCGTCTCCCGTCGCGGGCGTCGCTCACCAACGCCGCCGGGGAGCCGTCGGCCGGTCTGGCCGGGCCGTCGCAGAGTTGCGCGTAGGGCAGCAGCGCCGGGTCGAGCCGCCGCAGTGCCTCCAGGGGGTTCCCGCCGGCCCGATCCAGGTGCAGGTTGTCGGCCAGGATGGCGCCGTTGGGTCGGCCGGCCAGCGCAACCACCTGCCGGGCCTCGGCGAGGGTGCTCACCGAATACAGCAGCGTGGGCTCCACGACCACCGTGATGCCCGCGGGTGCGGCGTGGTCGCACAACTCCCCGAAGCGGTCCGCGAAACGGGCCGGCTCCGGGCCGCGGCTCACCGTCAGCACGTTGCGGGCACCCACCTCGACGGCGGCGTCGATGAGCCGCTCACCCCAGTCGCCGTCGGGAGTCACGAAGATCGGCTCCATGTCCAGGGCGCCGACCCCGCTGCCGTCCAGCCGCCGCCGCACCTCCCGCGCCCGGGCCGCGGACCACGTCTCGGCATCGAACCAGATGCCCACCAGCCCGAACCCCGCCGCGGCGGCCGCCGACACCACCTGCGGCGGTTCGAACTCGGGCAGAACACCCGCGGCCAGTGACAGCGGCCCCACGGCGGTGTCAGCCACGATCCTCGTCGAGCACCTCGGTCGTGGTGAGTGCCGACGAGAAGCCGACGATCGGTTCCAGCCGGCCGGGCCGCGCCGGCGCGCTCAGTGCGTCGCGGCCGCCCAAAGCCGTCGTCGATTCCTCGCGCCCCGCGGCGCGGTCGCCGCCGGCTCGGCCACTGGCGGGCACCTCCGAGCGTTCCGCGATCGAGGTGTGCCGGCGGTAGGCCTCCAGCAGCAGGCTCTGGAAGTGGTGGACGCCGTGCTCACTGACGCCGCCGCCGGCCGGATCACACACCAGCCGGCCTGAGGTGAACGCCGGGGTTCGCATGCCGCGCTGCACGCTCTCGACGAGTCCGACGTCCTCAGGCTGAAGCACCTCGTCGATGTAGCGGATCGCCTCGGCCTCGGCGGCGTTCGGCTCGGCGTCCTCCAGGTAGAAGTCGTAGGTCTCGAGCGTGCGGTCGGGGCCGGCGGGGATCACGTGCATCATCATGGCGTTGCCCCGGCCGGGGTAGCGCATCAGGCAGGTGTTGGGCCACAGCCACCACGCCTCGTGGATCCGCACGGCGGCGTCGGCCACGTCGTACGCGGAGTTGGCGCTGCGGCCGGCCGCGGCGGGCTGGCTGGAGTAGATGCCGTGCGTGGTGATCCTGTAGGTGGACATGTCCACCAGCGACACGAAGTCCTTGTGGGCGACGTGGCAGTGGTAGCACTCCAGGTAGTTCTCGACGACGTTCTTCCAGTTGGAGGCGATGTCGTAGGTGAGCCTGCGGGCGAGCGTGAGGTCGGCGATGTCGGGCGCCTTCGTGGCGATCTCGGAGGCCAGGCCGCTGGCCTGCAGCCGCAGCGGCTCAGCCGCCGGGTCGAGGTTCACGAACACGAATCCGGCGAACTCCTCAGCCTGCACGGCGTCGAGGCAGATGCCTGAGGGGTCGAAGTCCACCAGCTGCTTCGTGTGGCGGGCGGCGAGCAGCGAGCCGTCGAGATCGTAAGTCCAGCCGTGGTAGGGGCAGCGCAGCGTCCCGGTCGATCCCTCACCGGAGACGACCTCGTGCGCCCGGTGCTTGCAGACGTTGTAGAAGGCCCGCAACTCGCCGTCGCCGTCGCGCACCACCACGACGGGGACTCCGGCGACGGTTGTGGTCACGTAGTCGCCAGCCTCGGCCAGCTTCTCCCGGTGGCACACCCACTGCCAGCTCCGGGCGAAGATGGCCGACTGCTCGAAGTCGTACCACCGCTGGGTGGTGTAGGCCTCGGCGTGCAGGGTGCCCGCCGCGGCGGGATCAGCCGTGTGGTCCGCACCCACCCGATCCACGTCCGCCGGCGTGATCGGCGCCGTGTTCGCTCCCAAGGTCATGAGAGGACTCTAGGAATCGAGTCACTGCGCCGCGCCGCGGTTGTGTCACAGGGGGTTCTTATGGTCTGGCGAGCGGCTCATCATCGAGACTGAACAAAAAGGTATTGAACAAAGGGGGATGACATGCATATTGATCGACCTGGTGGGGTGGACCTGGGGTTCAGCGCGAAGGAGGCGGCCGACATCTGTCGCATCACGCACGCGCAACTGGCGGAGTGGGAGGGCGTCGGCATGGCCAACCCCAGCCTGCCCGGTCCGCCCGGCCTGCGCCGCCGCAGGTACTCCTACGAGGATCTCCTGGCGTTGGACACCGTGCGGTTCCTGCTCGAATGGGGTGCGTCGCCCGAGCAGGTGCGGGAGGCGGCCTGCCGGATCCGGGTCGGCTTGACCGACAGCCCCCGCGACACCTGCATGACGGTGCTGGACGGCGAGCTGCTGGTGTTCGCGAACCGCGACGAGGCCCGCTGTTTCATCGAGTCCGATCCCGCTGGTGGCGTGTACGTGGTGGACGTCGTCCAGATCTCCGACGATCTGGACGACGAGATAAGAAACGTGTGCCCGGACTACTTCGAGCCCGAGCCGTGGCAGGACGCCTGCCATCGGTACGAGATGGAGGCGCAGGCCGAGCGGCTCCGGGAGTTCCTCGAGGTGGTGCAGGCGGACGACTTCGACTTCTGATGCGGTCGTCAGGCGGTCGCGTGCCCGATGGCGCGGCGAAGTCGCCGGCTCGAGCTGGCGGAGGCGGGGCCGGCTCGCCGCAGAACTGCAGATATCTTCGATTTGTGTCGCACTTGTTCCGAACAGATGTTGTGTCTGTCGCATGGGGGCGATAGAGTACGGGTACCGGTCACTGACCTCCGATTGGCGGGGTTGGTCTTCCCCGACCGGCTCGTCGGCTTCGCCGACCCGAAGCCGGAAACGCAGCATGTCCTCGGGGAGCGACCAGTGACCGATCTGACCCTCTTCAACCAACGCACCGCAGCAGCGGCAGCTGCAGTGGACCCACCGGGTGGCGGGGTGACCGAGCGCAGTGGCGGCCTTCGGGCGAGGACCGGTGACGGTGCGCCGGGTTCGGCCCGCCGGGTGGGCGGAAGTCCCTCCGGCGCAGCTCGGCCCGGCGCTCCGAATGGGGTCGAATCGGACCGGTGCAGCGCGCCTGCCGACGTCCGTGCGGATCGAAATGGGCGAAGCCGGGCGGGCACGGATCGGCCCGCGACGGATCGGGCCCGCCGGGGTGCCGCCGCTGCGGGCGAGGATCGCCTCGGGGGTGCCTCCGCTGAGAGCGAGGGTTGCTGCGGGGGTGCGGCCGGATCGGCGGAGCGGGATGATGTCGTGGCGTTGTTCGCCGCGCCGGTCGTGGTGGGGGATCTGGGTGACGGGCAGTTGGAGGATCACCTGGTAGTGCTGGGGCGTGCGAAGTCCCGGCTAGCGGCGATGGACGCCGAGGCGGTTGCCGAGTTGGCTCGCCGCCGGGGCGAGGCCGAGGCTGTCGATCTCCTGAGAGGCAAGCGGAAGCAGTCGCGTGGTGGCGCCAAGCGCGAGATTCAGCAGGCCGGGCGGCTCGCCGAGCTGCCCGGCACGGCACAGGCGCTGGCGGAGGGGACGATCACGCCTCACCACGCGCGGTTGATCGCCGAGGCAGCCCAGGCGGCGCCCGGGGCGAGTCCGATCGACGAGGAGGCGATGCTGGCCGCGGCGGCGCGGGAGCCGGCGGATCTGTTCGGCCGCACGGTGCGTGACCACCTCAACGACCGCAGCGGTGATGACCTCAACGAGCGACGCCGCCACCAGCGGGCCCAGCGGAAGCTGACCTGGAAGCAGCAACCCGACGGCATGTTCGAGATGTTCGGCCGGTTCGACCCGGTGACGGGCAGCCGCATCGAGACGGCGTTGACAGCGGTGGCGAACAAGTTGTGGCGCGCCGAGGATCCCAAGAACCGCCGCACCCCGCAGCAACGCATGGCCGATGCACTGGAGGTGCTGGCTACGCGCGGTGAGGGTGGCGGAAACGCCAAGGGCACGCCACAGGGTGTCGACCTGCTGGTCATTGCCGACTACGACACGGTGCTGAGCCAACTACGGGACGCCCGGCTCGTCGACGGTACTCGGCTGGCGCCGGAGGAGCTGATCCGGCTGGCCTGTGACGCCAACATCATCCCGGCGCTGTTCAACCGGAAGAGCGAGCCACTGTGGCTGGGCCGCGGCAAGCGCCACGCCACCGCCCGTCAGCGGGCCCTTCTGGCCGAGCGGGACAAGGGCTGCATCGGCTGCGGGGCCTCGGCCAACTGGTGCCAGGCTCACCACATCCGGCACTGGGCCGACGGTGGCACGACTGACCTCGACAACCTCTGCCTGCTCTGCAGTCGCTGCCACCACCAGATTCACGAACGTGGCGCCGAAGTCGTCAAGGGCTCCGACGGGAGGTTCGCCCTCGAGCAGCCGGCCCGCCCGCCCCCGGTACCCGACAATCCTGAAGTCAACCACCCACTCCGTTGCTGATAGCCACGAACCGACGGTGGGGTAACGGTGGACGCCGAGGGCGGGGCGTCCGTGGCGGGCGATCCCGGTGGACAGGCGGTTGCGGGCTACGGGTTGCTGACTGCGGGTCGCTGACTGCGGGTTGCGGGCTACGGGCTGCTGACCGCGGGCTGCTGACTAGGGTCTGCTCTCGTGCTGCATCCGTTGGGGGAGATCGTTCAGGTCGCGTATGTGGTGAACGACGTCGTCGAGGGGGCGCGGCGGTGGGCGGAGCGGTTCGGGGCGGGCCCGTTCTTCGTGCGCCATCACATCCCGATGCACGACTCCACGCACCGGGGGCGTCCGGCGCCTTTCGACCACAGCAACGCCTGCGGTCAGTGGGGTTCGATCATGGTCGAGTTGATCCAGGACCACGGCACCGGTCCCTCGGTTGTCCGCGACATGTACGCCCCCGGCGAGGAGGGACTGCATCACGTGGCCTGCTTCGTGGACGACCTCGATGCCGCCGTCGCCGGCTATGTCGCGCTCGGCTACGAGGTCGCCGGGACGGGCAACGCCTACGGGCTGACAAGGGTCTGCTACATCGACACGATTGCCGAGCGGGGTCACCTGACCGAGTTGTACGTACCGACCGGGCGCCTGCGTGACTTCTACGCCATGGTCGCCGAGGCAGCACAGGGCTGGGACGGCTCCGACCCGGTCCGCCTCCGGGAGTGAGGTGACGGATGCCCGATAACCCGAGCGGCACCGAGGACGCACCCGGCGAGGGCCACTACGAGGACGTCTCGGACTGGGGGCTGGGGGCCGCGGACGAGGAGGCCATGCTGGCGGCGCAGACCGAGTGCACCTTCATCTGGGCCAACCGCGAGGGCTGGCCGGTGGGCGTCATCATGAGCTTCATCCGGCGGCACGGCCGGTTCTGGTTGACCGCCAGCGGCCAGCGGGCCCGCATTGCCGCGGTGCGCCGAGACCCCCGGGTCTGCATCGTCGTCACCAGCACCGGCGCCGACGGCGTGCCCCGCCGCCAGACCGTCACTTACAAGGGCATCTGCACGCTGCACACCGACGACGACACCAAGGCCTGGTTCTATCCCGAGCTCGCCGCCGCCCTGCACCGGGACCCGGATCGCGCCCGGCACTTCGCGCAGTTCCTCGACTCGCCCCGCCGCGTCATCCTCGAGGTCGAACCCACCCAACGAATCGGCTTCGACGGCACCAAACAGGCCGCTGCCACAGCAGCCTGGATCGAAGCCACCGGGGTCGCCGAGCAGTCCGCCGACCACGAGGGCGCCTGAGCCAGCTATCCGAAGGGGGACCCTTGCCGGACACCCGGCGAGGCATCGTCTGACTGTCTAGACGCGTGTTAGTATAAGATATTATATTCTATCATGTTCTGTGTTGACAGAGCCACGGCTTCCATCTACCATGGTCATTCGGTCGGCACACCGGTCGGCTCACGGGGTTTGACGAGCGGCCAGAGGCGAACCGAAGCAGTAGGAGTGGCAGACATGGGCGGGACACACGTCACGGTGACGGTGCGAAACCCTCTGGATCGGCGACGCTGCTGGGAGGGCGAAATCCTGGTGGACACCGGTGCCGGCGACAGCCTGGTGCCGCGCCGGTGCCTCGAGGCGATCGGTGTCGAGCCGAGGGGGCGCAGGTCCTACCGGCTGGCCGACGGCAGTGAGGTGGAGTTCGAGATCGCCTTCGCGGAACTCGAATTCATGGAAGACGTTGCGCCCGCGCGGGTGATCGTCGGGGACGACGAAGCCGAGCCGCTCTTGGGCGTGATCGCGTTGGAACAGGCCGGTGTCGTCGTGGATCCCGAGGGCGAGAAACTCAGGCGGCGAGAGTTTTTCCGGCTGTAGGCACAGGCCGGCAGAACGGCCCGCCGGGGGGCCGGGCTGCGACGACTTTTCGCCCGTGCGTTGGAGGAGCAGAGCGGCACCCCGACCCTCGACCGGGCACCGGTGACCCACCGGCAGCCACGGCTGCAACCGCCTACTGTTGCGCCCATGGCTGAACGCATCAAGACATTCCTGCCCGAAGAGCAGATGCCCACCCAGTGGTACAACGTGATCCCGGATCTGCCGGCGCCGCCACCGCCGCCGCTGCACCCGGCCACGATGGAACCCATCGGCCCGGAGGCCCTGGCCCCGCTGTTCCCGATGGCGCTGATCCTCCAGGAGGTCAGCGGCGAGAGCCACATCGACATCCCCGACCCCATCCAGCAGGTGTACCGCCTGTGGCGCCCCACGCCGCTGATTCGCGCCCGGCGCCTCGAGCAGGCCCTCGGCACGCCGGCCCGCATCTATTACAAGTACGAGGGCGTCAGCCCGGTGGGGTCGCACAAGCCCAACACCGCCGTCCCCCAGGCCTTCTTCAACGCCGCAGAAGGCATCACCAAGCTCACGACCGAGACCGGTGCCGGGCAGTGGGGCTGCGCCCTGGCATTCGCCTGCCAGATGTTCGACATGGAATGCGAGGTGTGGCAGGTCCGCGCCTCCTACGACCAGAAGCCCTACCGGCGCTCGATGATGGAGGTGTTCGGCGCCACCGTCCATCCCAGCCCGTCGACGGTCACCGAGACGGGGCGCAAGCTGCTCGAGGCCGAGCCGGACAACCCGGGCAGCCTCGGCATCGCCATCAGCGAGGCCATCGAGGTGGCGGCAGGCGACCCGCAGGCGCACTACTCCCTGGGCAGCGTGTTGAACCACGTGCTGCTGCACCAGACGGTCATCGGCGAGGAGGCCCTCGTGCAGCTCGCCGAGTTGGGCGAGACCCCCGATCTCATCGTGGGTTGCACCGGCGGCGGCTCCAACTTCGCCGGGCTGTCGTTCCCGTTCCTGCGCGAGAAGTTGGCCGGCAGGATGGCGCCGGAGATCCGCTGCGTCGAGCCGGCGGCCTGCCCGTCGTTCACCAAGGGTGTCTACGCCTACGACTTCGGTGACATGGCCGGGTTCACGCCGCTCCTCAAGATGCACACGCTCGGCCACTCGTTCGTGCCGGCGCCGATCCACGCGGGCGGGTTGCGCTACCACGGCATGTCGCCCCTGCTCTCGCACATCTACGACCTCGGCCTGGTGGGAGCCGAGGCAAAGGCGCAGTCGGAGTGCTTCGAGGCGGGCACGCTGTTCGCCCGCTGCGAGGGCATCATTCCGGCCCCCGAGCCCACCCACGCCCTGGCCTCGGCGGTGGCGGAGGCCCGGCGCTGCGCCGAGACCGGTGAGGAGAAGGTGATCCTCACCGCTCTGTGCGGCCACGGCCTGCTGGACCTGTCGGCCTACGACTCCTACCTGTCGGGCCGGCTGCAGGACTACGACTACCCCACCGAGGAGGTCGAGGCCGCCATGGCGGGCATCCCCGGCATGGGCGGCTGAGGGCGGTAGCTCCCACTTCGCCGGGGTCGTTGGTTCTTCGCCCGGTGGAGCAGCCGGCACTCGGCTGTCACGCGGCTGGCCTCCGCCGCCGTCGGGTGCGCGACACGTGTCGCGTCAGGTGGTCCGCCCCGTGGCCACCGGCAGTGTCAGCAGGCGCGACACCTGTAGCAGGTGCGCCATCCGCTCAGCTTTCGAGCCGTCGTCGCGCGGCCACCGCTAGGTAGGCTCTGGCCCTGTGTCGGAGTTCCTGCGCAGCTACCTGACCGTCGGTTTCTTCGCCGTCCTGGCGGTGCTGATGGTGGCGCTCATGCTGGGCGTCGGCTCCGTGCTGCGACCGGATCGGCCCCAGCGCCAGAAGTACGTCACCTACGAGAGCGGCGTGGACCCCGTCGGGGAGGGCTGGTCGCAGAGCACGCTCCGGTACTACCTCTTCGCGCTGCTCTTCGTGATGTTCGACGTGGAGGCGGTGTTCATCTTCCCCTGGGCCACCCGCTTGGAGGTCTACGGGGTGTTCGGGCTCGTGGAGATGGCCATCTTCATCTTCATCCTGGCTCTCGGCCTGTTCTACGCCTGGCGAAAGCGCGTCCTGCGATGGGTGTGAGCGCCGGCCCGGCGGGAGGGCAGCGTTCGCGAGGAGGGCACCGGTAGATGGGCCTCGTCGAGAGCGGCAAGATGCCCGCGCCCCTCACCAAGCTGTTGAACATGGGCCGCAAGTACTCCCTGTGGGTGTACCAGTGGGGTCTGGCCTGCTGCGCCATCGAGATGGGCGCAGCGTTCGGCTCGCCCCGCTACGACGTGATGCGCCTCGGCGTGATCCCGTTCCCCGCCAGCCCCCGCCAGGCCGACCTGGTCGTCATCTCGGGCACCGTCACCGACAAGATGGTGCCGTCGATCCTGCGCCTCTACGAGCAGATGCCCGACCCGAAGTACGTCATCTCGATGGGCTCGTGCGCCAACTGCGGCGGCCCCTACTGGGACTCGTACTCCGTCACCAAGGGCATCGACCAGATCATCCCGGTGGACGTCTACGTGCCCGGCTGCCCGCCCCGACCGGAGGCCCTCCTGGAGGGGATCGTGCTGCTGCAGGAGCGCATCGCCAACGAGGACATGGTGCCCCGCTGGAAGGGCGACCCGATCGTCGTCGGATAGCGCACGAGGACTCCGGACGTGACCGATACCCCTGTCTCCGAGGCCGCCCCCACCGAGGCCGCCCCGGCGCCGCGCCATGCCGCCGCGGTCGAGCTGCTCAGCGAGGTGCTCGGCGACGCCGTGCTGGCGCACCACAGCGAGGGCGGCGAGCTGTGGGTGCGCGTGCATCACGAGGCCTGGCAGCCGGCCGGCTACGCCCTGCGCGACGAACTGGGCTGCCGCTGGTTCGACTTCCTGTCGGCCATCGACTGGCTGCCCTCGCCGTTCGGGCGCGACATGGACGCCGAGCAGGACTGGCCCACGACGGGTCCGCCGGCCCGTGACACCGCCATCGAGCACGGCGTGACCGGCGGCGAGACCCGGCTGCAGATCTTCGCCCGGGCGGCAGCGGTCGAGGACCACCCCGGTGGCGGCAACCTGTCGGTCATCCTGAAGGCCGACCTCCCCAACGAGAACCCCGCCGTGCAGACCTGGATCCCGGTGTACGCGGGCGCCAACTGGCACGAGCGCGAGGCCTGGGAGATGTTCGGCATCGCCTTCGTGGGCCATCCCGACCTGCGCCACATCTACCTGCCGGGCGAGTTCGAGGGACACCCGCTGCGCAAGGACTTCCCGCTGCTGGCCCGCCGGGTGAAGCCCTGGCCGGGGATCGTGGACGTGGAGGACATGCCCGATCCCGCCGAAGAGGCCCAGTCATGAAGGTGCCAGTCATGAAGGCCCGATCATGAGTGTCACCGAGCGCGAGCAGCGGGCGTTCATCGCCGCGGCCGCGGCGGACGCCCGCGTCAACGTCGAACTCGAGACCGAGGGCATGACCCTCAACATCGGCCCGCAGCACCCCGCCACCCACGGCACGCTGCGCATCATCGCCCGCCTCGACGGCGAGCAGGTGGTGGCCGCCGAGCCGGTCATGGGCTACATGCACCGGGGCTACGAAAAGCTTGCCGAGGTGCGCACGTACCCCCAGGTCACGACCTTGATAAACCGCATCGACTGGCTGGGCAGCTTCGCCAACGAGGTGCCGTTCATCCTGGCCGCCGAGCAACTCATGGAGGTGGAGGCGCCGCCACGGGCCGCCTGGATCCGCACGATCCTCTTCGAGCTGTCGCGCCTGGCGAACATCTCCCTCTTCCTGGGTGACATGGGCGTGCAGCTCGGCGCCCTCACGCCGGTGTTCTTCGCCTTCCGGGATCGGGAGTTCGTCCTCAACCAGATCGAGGCCGTCACCGGCGGGCGCTTCCACCCCAACTTCGACCGCATCGGCGGACTCAAGGACGACCTGCCGGCGGGCTGGATCGAAGAGACCCGCGGCGTCATGGTGAAGATGCGCAACTTCTGCGACGAGCTCGAGGACCTGCTCATGGGCAACGAGATCTTCGAGGCCCGCACCCGGGGCGTCGGCGTCATCCCACCCGAGATCGCCCTGAGTTTCGGATTGTCGGGAGCCAACGCGCGCGCCTCGGGCATCGACTGGGACATGCGCCGGGACAACCCCTGCGGGCTCGTCTACGACGAGGTCGAATGGAAGGTCTGGACGCACCCCGACGGCGACTCGTTCGCCCGCTACTGGGTGCGCCTGCAGGAGACCCGCGAGGCCACCCACATCGTCGAGCAGCTGCTCGACGGCCTGCCGGCCGGGCCGGTCATGGCCAAGGTGCCGGTCATCATCAAGGTGCCCGCCGGGGAGGCCTACGTGGCAACCGAGAACCCCCTGGGCGTCATGGGCTACTACGTGGTCAGCAAGGGCGACCTGGGACCGTTCCGGGTGAAGATCCGCTCCGCCTCGTTCAACAACATCTCGGTGGTTCCCTGGGTGATGCGGGGCGTCTTCGTGCCCGACGTCATCACCATCCTCGCCAGCCTCTACTTCATCCTCGGGGACATCGACCGGTGATCGAGATCCTGGCCTTCGAGCCGGCCTACTGGCTGCAGACCCTCATCAAGCTCGGCGTGGTGGCGCTGGTCGTCCCCACCGCCGCGCTCATCCTGGGCTACGTGTTCCTGATGAAGATGATGAGCTTCATGCAGAGCCGGCTGGGGCCCATGGAGGCCGGCCCCTACGGCACGCTGCAGTTGCTGGCCGACGGCGTGAAGTTCCTGCAGAAGGAGGACATCTTCCCGCGCCGGGCCGACCGCTACGTGTTCGCCCTCGCCCCGGTGGTGGTGCTGGTTTCCACGTTCCTGCTCTTCGTGGTGCTGCCGGTCGGCCCCGATGCCGTCGTGAGCGGGCTCGACGCGGGTCTCTTCTTCGCCCTGGCGGTGGCGTCGCTCTCGGTGATCGGCGTCCTCATGGCCGGCTGGGGCTCGGCCAACAAGTACGCCCTCATGGGCGGCATGCGCGCCGCCGGTCAGCTCATCGCCTACGAGCTGCCGCTGGTGCTGGCCGCCATCGGCGTGGTCATCCAGGCCGGCACGCTGGACCTCAACAAGATCGTGCTCGCCCAGGCCACCGGCGAGATCTTCGGCTGGGGGGCCATCGGCAACCCGTACATCCTCACGCAGTTCGTGGGGTTCGCCATCTTCCTCGTGGCGGTGCAGGCCGAGTTGACCCAGCCGCCGTTCGACATGCCGGTCGCCGAGTCCGAGATCGTCGGCGGCTACCAGGTGGAGTACACCGGCTTCCGATTCCTGTTCTTCTTCATGGCCGAGTTCGGCACGGCGTTCGCCTTCGCCGGCATCGCCTCGGTGCTGTTCCTGGGCGGCTGGTACGTGCCGGGGCTGGACCCGGCCTCGGGCTGGTTCAACCTCATCGGGCCGTTCGTCATGTTCATCAAGATCATGGCGGTCTCGGCGCTCATCTTCTGGTTCCGCTTCACGTTCCCCCGGCTGCGCGAGGACCAACTCCAGAAGCTGGCCTGGAAGGTGCTCATCCCGGCGGCGCTGCTGAACATCGTGGTGACGGGCGTGCTGAAGGTCGCGGTCTGAGCCGGTGAAGGGGCCGAGGGTCATCGAGGGATCGGGAGGCAGGTCATGCGAGGCATAGGGATGCTCAAGGGGATGGGGGTGACGGGCCGCACGATGCTGCGGACGCTCTTCCCCGACGGTCTGCGCAAGCCCGTGCCGGCGCCCTCGCGGGGCGCGCACACCGTGCAGTACCCGCACGTCAAGGAGGCGCCGGTGCCGCGGGCGCGCGGCGTGATCGGCCTGCACCACGACAACTGCACCGTGTGCATGCTGTGCGCCCGGGAGTGCCCCGACTGGTGCATCTACATTGAGGGTCACAAGGATCTGGCCCCGCCGCGGCGTCCCGGGGGCAAGCCCCGCCAGCGCTCCAAGATCGACCGCTTCGACATCGACTACGCCCTGTGCATGTACTGCGGCATCTGCGTGGATGTGTGCCCCTTCGACGCCCTGTTCTGGAGCCCCGAGTTCGAGTACTCCGAGCCCCGCATCGCCGACCTGCTGCACGACGCCGACCGGCTGGCCGACTGGATGGAGACCGTCCCGGAGTTCGAGAAGTACGAGCCGGGCGCCGCGGTCAAGCAGCCCACCGTGCCCGAGCCGTCCAAGCACCGACCCCCCCGGAGCGCCGGTCGGTGACCGTCCTCGGGGCCCTGGTCGCCCAGAACATCGCCTTCGGAGTGATCGCCGCCATCATGGTGTTCGCGGCGATCCGCCTCGTGACCACCCGCAACGTCGTGCACGCGGCGCTGTTCCTGGTGGTGGTGCTCGGCGGTGTGGCTGCCCTGTTCCTGCTGATGGGCGCCGAGTTCGTGGGGATCACCCAGATCCTCGTGTACATCGGCGCCGTGGTGGTGCTGTTCCTGTTCGGCATCATGCTTACCCGCACCCGCATCGGCAACGAGGAGGGCACCGACCACCCCAACCGCCTGCCGGCGGTGCTGGCGGCTGCGCTCGTGGCCACGGTCACCATCTACGCCGTCGTGTCGGGGTTCGGCGACGCCGAGCTGCCCGCCGACACCCGCACCACCACCGCCGAGGTGGCCGACTCGATCTTCAGCACGTACATCATCCCGTTCGAGGCCGTCTCGGTGCTGCTGCTGGCGGCGCTGATCGGCGCCATCGTGATAGCCCGGAGGGACTGAGGCCATGCTGCCGGATCGGCTCCTCGTCCTTGCCGCTGCCGGCGGCGCGCTGTTCGCCCGGAGGGACTGAGGCCATGCTGCTGAACCAGTTCCTCATCCTCAGCGCCGTGCTGTTCGCCATCGGCGTCTACGGCGTGCTGGCGCGCCGCAACGGCGTGCTCGTGCTGATGTCCATCGAGCTGATCCTCAACGCCGTCAACATCAACCTGGTGGCGTTCGGCAGCTACGTCTCCAGCATCTCCGGCGAGGTGTTCGCCCTGTTCATCATCACCGTGGCCGCCGCCGAGGTGGGCGTGGGCCTGGCGATCCTGCTGCTGCTGTACCGCAACCGCCAAAGCGTCGACCTCAGCGAGGCCGACCTCATGAAGGGCTAGACCGGCCGTGGGTCTGCAGGGCATCAACGTGCTGGCGGCGGAGGCGTCCGCCGAGATCGTGCACGTGAGCGGCTGGTTCCTCTCCAACGTCTGGATCATCCCCGCCATCCCGGCGGCCAGCTTCTTCGCCATTCTCTTCTTCGGCAAGCGCATGCCGCGGGGCGGCTCGGAGCTGGGCATCGCCGCCGTGGGAGCCTCCCTGGTGCTGGCGCTTTGCACCGTCGGCCAGTGGATCAGCACGGTGAACGGTGCCGGTGGGGCCGCCGTCGAGCCCGTCGTGAACAGCTGGACGTGGTGGGTGGCCGGCGGTGTGGACTTCACCATCGGCACGCTGGTGGACGGCCTGGCGGTGGCGCTGCTGTTCGTGGTGACCGCCATCTCGCTGCTGGTGCACGTCTACTCCACCGACTACGTGGCGGGCGACGTGCGCTACACGCACTTCTTCGCCTTCCTGTCGCTGTTCACCGCCGCCATGCTGTTCTTCGTCCTGGCCGAGAACACCATCCAGATGATCGTGGGCTGGGAGCTCGTGGGCGTCTGCTCGTTCGTGCTGATCGGCCACTGGTGGGAGGAGAAGCCCAACTCCGACGCCGCCCTGAAGGCCTTCCTGACCAACCGGGTCGGTGACATCGGCCTGCTGGTGGGCGTCAGCGTGCTGTTCTTCGCCGCCGGGGGCACCTTCTCGATCCTGGAGATCAACACCCGCGCCATCGACGGCGAGATCGGTCACACCCTGCTGCTGGTCTCCGCGCTGTGCCTGCTGGCCGCGGTCATCAGCAAGTCCGGCCAGTTCTTCCTGCACACCTGGCTGCCCGACGCCATGGCCGGGCCCACGCCGGTGTCGGCGCTCATCCACGCAGCCACCATGGTCGTGGCCGGCGTCTACCTGGTCGCCCGCATGTACGGGGTGTTCTTCGAGGGCATGGTCATCGCCGGGTCCTCCATCAACGCCCTGGCGCTGATCGGCGGGATCACGACGCTGGTCGGCGCTTCGCTGGCGTTCGTGCAGAACGACATCAAGCGGGTGCTGGCCTACTCCACCATCAGCCAGCTGGGCTACATGGTGATGGCGCTGGGGGTCGGCGCCTGGACCGCCGCGGTCTTCCACCTCTTCACGCACGCCTTCTTCAAGGCGTGCCTGTTCCTGGGCTCGGGCTCGGTCAGCCACTCGGTGCACAGCTTCGACATGAAGAAGGACATGGGCGGGCTGCGCAAACACATGCCCCACACGTTCCGCACCTTCATGATCGCCTCGGTGGCTCTGGCCGGCCTGCCGCCGCTGGCCGGCTTCTGGTCCAAGGACGAGATCCTGGCCGGCACCGGCGGCTGGGGCGTCTTCGGTGCCACCGGGGGCAACGGCGCCTACACCGCCATGCTGTTCATGGGCATGGCGACCGCCGCCCTCACCGCCGCCTACATGACCCGCTGCATCTACCTCACGTTCTTCGGCACCTACCGGGGTCACGGGCACCCGCACGAGTCGGGACGGCGCATCACCGTGCCGCTGTGGATCCTGGCGATCTTCGCCATCGGCGCCGGCTGGACGAACCTGCCCAAGGGCTTCCAGATCGTGCCCAAGAGCTGGACCGAGCAGTTCGGTCACTACGTCGAACCGGTCGCTGCCGAGCACTTCTACTTCCCGGCGATCGCCCATGCCACGCCCAGCTGGACCCTGGCCATCTTCTCGACGCTCGTGGCGCTGACAGGTGCCGGCGTGGCCGTGGCCTACTACCGGCGCGTGGACCGGCGGGCGGCGGCCGGCGGGGCGGCCACCGAGCTGGCCGACGGCCCAACCAGCCGCTGGACGGCGGCCCGGCTGGGCCACACGCTGCTGGTGCAGAAGTACTACCTCGACCACCTCTACACCGGCATCGTGGCCAAGGGCACGGCCGGTCCCATTGCCCGGGGCGCCTACTGGTTCAACCAGCACGGCATCGACGAGGTGGTCAACCAGGCCGGCCGCAAGGCGGTGGCGGCCGGGCACGTCGTCTACGACCGGATCGACCAGAAGGTCATCGACGGCGTGGTGAACACCACCGGCACGGCCAGCCATGGCGCCGGTGAGGAGCTTCGACGGATGCAGACGGGGAAGGTGCAGCAGTACGCGGGCGTCATGTTCGTGGCGTCGGTCGTCCTGGCCGCTGCGCTGATCCTGGTGCTGTGACCACCTCAGGAGGGGTTAGATGGACGCATTTCTGAACGGATGGGGGCTGACGCTGGTCACCTTCGTCCCGCTCGTGGGCGCGGTGCTGGTCATGGCGGTGCCCAGCAGCCGTGAGCTGTGGCTGAAGGCGGCGGCGCTGGGCAGCTCGCTGGTGGCGGCGCTCTTCGCCATCCTCCTGCTGGCCCGCTTCAGCGTCTCCCGTGCCGGTGAGTTGCAGTACGTCGTGGACCGCCCCTGGATCGACGTCATCAACAGCCGCTACATCATGGGGATCGACGGCATCTCGCTGCCGTTGCTGCTGCTGACGGCGCTCATCGTGCCGCTGTGCATCGTCTACTCGTTCGGGCACTTCCCCGAGCCGCGCAACCCGAAGGCCTTCCTGGCGCTCCTGCTGGTGCTGGAGACGGGCATGATCGGCACGTTCACCGCTCAGGACCTCATCCTCTTCTTCGTCTTCTTCGAGATTGTGCTGCTGCCGATGTACTTCATGATCGGCGTCTGGGGGGGCGAGAACCGGCGCTACGCCGCCATCAAGTTCTTCCTGTACACGCTGTTCGGCTCGGCGCTGATGCTGGTCAGCTTCCTGGCCATGTTCTTCCTGGCCGACGGCACGCTCGCCGGCCTGGAGGTGGCCCGCACCTTCGACATGCGGGCGCTCTCGGGCGGGGCCACGGCGGGCATCGCCCGCACCAGCCAGTTGTGGATCTTCGCCGGCATGTTCCTGGGCTTCGGCATCAAGGTGCCGATGTTCCCGTTCCACACCTGGCTGCCGGACGCCCACACCGAGGCCCCCACGGTGGGCTCGGTGATCCTGGCGGCGGTTCTCTTGAAGCTCGGCACCTACGGCTTCGTGCGGGTGGCCGTGCCGATGCTGCCCGAGGCGGCGGCGGCCTGGGCGCCCGTCATCGGCCTGCTGGCGGTGATCGGCATCATCTACGGCGCGCTGGGGTGTCTGGCGCAGCGCGACATGAAACGCCTCATCGCCTTCAGCTCGGTGGCGCACATGGGGTTCGTGATGCTGGGCATCGCCACCCTCACCCCGTTCGGGATCAACGCGGCGGTGTTCGGCATGGTGGCGCACGGCCTCATCACCGGGATGCTGTTCTTCCTGGCCGGCTCGGTGAAGGACCGCTACCACACCATGGAGATGTCCCGCCTGGGCGGGCTCCTGCAGCAGGCGCCCCGCATGGGCTGGATCCTGGGCTTCTGCGTCATGGCCTCGCTGGGCCTGCCGGGTCTGGCGGGGTTCTGGGGCGAGTTCCCGGCCATCCTGGCGTCGTACAACCCCGCCGAGATCCTCAACGAGGCCGTGTTCCGCTCGTACATGGTGATCGCCGCGGTCGGCACGGTGCTGGCCGCCGGCTACCTGCTGTGGATGCTGCAGAAGACCGCCTTCGGCACGGCGCGCGAGGAGTTCGCCGACTCGCCCGACGTGACCGACGCCTCGCCGCGGGAGTACCTGGCGTGGGCGCCGCTGCTGGTGCTGATCGTGGTCCTGGGGTTCTTCCCGCGGCTGCTGCACGAGGCCACCGACCCGGCGGTGCGGGAGTCCCTGCAGGTGGAGGCCGTGAACGGCGCCCCCGGCGACTGCCTGGAGGTCAGTCGCGGTGAGGACTGCTTCGAGCGGCTGCGCCGCGTCAGCGAGCAGGCGACGGGCGGCGGATGACCCTCGGCGCACTCGCCGGACCCCTGGGGGTCATCGGGTTCGTCCGCCCGCACCTGGACTGGCACGCGCTCGCGCCCGAGTTGACGCTGCTGGGCGTCGGGGCGCTGCTGACCTGCCTGGACATCGCCCTCGCCGAGCGGGGCCGGGCCGTCACCTCGGCGCTGGCGGGCCTCGGACTGCTGGGCGTCCTGGTACCGATCCTCACCCTGGCCATCGCCGGTGTGCACTCCGAGCCCCGGGTGATGTTCGACGGCGCCTACGTGGTGGACGGCTATTCCCTGGTGCTGAAGGCGCTGTTCGTGATCTCGGGCTATGTGGTGGTGCTGCTGTCCATGAACTACGTCGCCGAGGGCGACTACTGGGAGAACGAGTACTACGGACTCGTCCTCGCGTCGCTCCTGGGCATGATCGTGATGGCGTCGGCGCGCGACCTCATCAGCATCTTCGTGGCGCTGGAGTTGCTGTCGATTCCCGCCTACCTGCTGGCCGCCTGGCGCAAGCGCGACCTGCGCAGCACCGAGGCCGGTTTGAAGTACTTCCTCATGGGCGTGTTCGCCTCGGCCATCATGCTCTACGGCATGTCGCTGCTGTTCGGCGCCACGGGGTCGACGGTGCTGGCCGACATCGCCGCCGCCGCACCGCTGGACCGCGGGGCCGACGCCGTCCCGACCGGCGCCATCACGGTTGGCGTGGTCTTCGTGATCGTGGGGTTCGCCTTCAAGGTGTCGGCGTTCCCGTTCCATACCTGGGCGCCCGACACTTACGAGGGCGCGCCCACGCCGATCACGGCCTTCCTGTCGGTGGCCTCCAAGACGGCGGGGTTCGTGGCGCTGGCGTCGCTGGTGTTCGTGGGGTTCTGGGAGCGCGACGACGTCTACGGCCCGGCGCTGTGGTTCCTGGCGGCCGCCTCCATGACGGCCGGCAACCTCATGGCACTGCGGCAGAAGAACATCGTGCGCCTCATGGCCTATTCCGGCATCGCCCAGGCCGGGTTCATCCTGGCCCCGCTCGCCATCGCCGGCGTGAGCACCATCTCCGCCGACCAGGCGGTCTCCGCGGTGCTCACCTACCTGGTCATCTACGCCGCCATGAACCTGGGCGTCTTCGCCGTGATCATGACCGTGGCGCGCCGCACCGGCACCGGCGACGTGGCCTCCTACAACGGTCTCTTCAAGGTCTCGCCGGGGCTGGCGGTGGTGATGACCGTTTTCCTGGCCTCGCTGGCGGGCGTGCCGCCGGCGGGCGGCTGGTACGCCAAGTTCGCCGTCTTCCAGGCGCTCGTGTCGGCCGACACCCCCGCGGCCTACGTCCTGGCCGGCTTCGGCGCCGTCAACGCCGTCATCGCGGTCGGCTACTACGGCAAGATCGCCGCCCGCATGTGGTTCGAGAAGCCCGCCGAGGAGCTGGGCCAGGCGGGGCGCATCGCCGTGCCGTTCTCGCTGCGCTCGGCACTGGGGCTGACCGTGGCCGCCACCCTGGTCTTCGGCGTGGTGCCCGCCACCGTCACCCGCTTCACCGACGTCTCGCTCCTGGCGGTGGCCGTCGGCGGCTGACCACCAACGGCGCTTCCCGCAGCGAGTCCCGGTCCGATGTGAAGCGACTGCCGTCCCGACGGTCGCGGTCGTCGTTCCGGTCGCATCCCGTCATCGTTCCGGCGGGGGCCGAACCCACTCCCGCGCGACCGGAGCCGCTGGCTTGCTCTAGCTTGGGATTCGTGCCCACGCTGGCGTTCGGTCGCCAACCGGATCGGCCGGATCCGACGCCGGGCTCCCGCGGGCGGACGCGGTCGCGGCGTTGCCGCTGGGCTCTGCGCGGGGGGCTCGCGGCCACAACGGCACTCGCCTTGGCGGTCAGCGGCTGTGGCGGCGGGACGCCCGGAGGCGGCACGCCGGTGACGTCGGGGGCCTTGCGCGCGACACCAGCGGAAGCCGCGCCGGCTGCGCCCTCCGCCGGCGCAATCCCGACCACCAGCACGGCCCCCACTCCAGCGACCGCGACGACGACCACGACGGCCGCGGGTGTGCTCCCACCCCCTTCGGCGGACGCCGGGACGGCGCCCGCGCCGGCGTCAGGGACAACACCCGCCGGGACTGCTGCGCCCGAGGCGCCCACATCGGCCGAGCCGAGCGGCGGGTCCGCGGAGCCGGCCGTGACCACGTCGACGGTGGCCGCCGCCACCGAAGCGAGCGATGCGACCTCCTCCAACACGACGACTTCGGCAGTCGCTGAGTCACCGACCACAGCGACCACCACGCTGCCGCGGCCCGAGGCGTCCACGCTGGACGGGCTCCTGGCGCTGGACCGGCCGCTGGTGATTGCCCACGCCGGCGGCGACCAGGATCATCCGCACTCCACCACCTACGCCTACTCGCAGTCGGTCGCCGCCGGGGCGGACGTCCTCGAACTCGACGTGCAGCTCACCGGCGACGGCGTGCTGATCGTCCAGCACGACGACACCGTGGACCGCACCACCGAGACCACCGGCGCGGTGGCCGAGCTGACCCTGGCGGAGATCCAGGCGCTCGACAACGCCCACTGGTTCGTGCCGGGCCTCTGGGGCGACCAGACCCGTCCAGCCGCCGAATACGTCTTCCGCGGGGTGCGTGGCGGCGCCGTCGAGCCCCCGCCGGGATTCGCCGCCGAGGACTTCAGGGTTGCGACGTTCCGGGAGGTCGCCGAGCGCTTCCCGCACCACGTGCTCGACGTGGAGATCAAGCTCCAGCGCGGCTCGGGCGGCGAGGCGGATCCCGCCTCGGGGATCGCCGCCGCTGCGGTGCTCGCCGCCGAGATCGCCGACCTGGGTCGGGAGGACTCGGTGATCGTGGCGTGCTTCAACGACGAGGTACTCGTCGCCTTCCAGGAACTGGCTCCCGACGTCGCCACGACGCCGGCCACCGACGAGCTGGTGGCGTGGTGGCTGGCAGGCGAGGCGCTGCACCCCCGCTACCGGGTGCTGCAGGTGCCGTTCACCTACAGCGGCATCGAGGTCGTCGAGCCCGAGCTCGTCACCAGGGTGCACGACGAGGACCGGCAGGTCTGGGTGTGGCTGAGCGGCACCGACGTGCTGGAGACCCGCGAGTTCTACGCCGAACTGCTCCGCCGCGGCGTGGACGGCATCATCGCCGGCCGCCCGGCCGAGGCCGTGGCCGCACTGGCGGAGGCCCCGTGAGTCCCGCCCTACGGGTTCGGCGCCACGGTCGGGGTGGCGAGTTCGACGGTGGTACCGCCCGGTGCCGATCGGTGGACGAGCCTGCCGCCGAGGTCGTGCTCCACGAGCGTGCGGACCAGTGTGAGTCCCAGGCCCTCCTGCAATGGACCGTCCGGCATGCCGACGCCGTTGTCGGTGACCGACACCCGCAGTTCGGAGCCCGCCCGGCTGATCCGGACCACGATCTCGTTGTGCCCGGTCGTGGCCTCGCCACCGCCGAACCCGTGGTCGACGGCGTTCTGCACCAACTCGTTCAGCACGATCGCCATGGTGGTCATCACCTCGCTCGGCAGCGGGCCGACGGCGCCTTCCACCTTGATGGAGATCGGCGCATTCGGTGGGGCCAGCGACTCCCGCAGCAGCGAGGACAGCGACGCCACGACGCTCTCGAAGGACGTGCTGTCGCCGTCGGGCCCGCTGAGGATCTCGTGCACGGCGGCGATCAGGCGGATGCGGCGGGACGACTCGGCCAGCGCCTCCTTTGCCTCGGGCCCGTCGAGCCAGCGGCTCTGCAGGCTCAGCAGTGACGACACCGTCTGCAGGTTGTTCTTCACCCGGTGGTGAACTTCGGCGAGTGCCGCGTTCTTGGTGATCAGCAGGCGGTCCGCTCGGCGCAGTTCGGTGATGTCGCGCACCAGCACCAGGACGCCACCGATGGTGTCCTCCTGGACCAGCGGCAGGCAGCGCACCACGACGTTGTGGCCGTTGCGCTCGATCTCCTCGGTGTGCGGCAGTGCCGCCGAGACCGTCAGTTGGAGCGCCCGCGGTTCGATCCCCACGTGGGCGAGGCGCCGACCGGTCGGGTCGCCGTTGATGCCCAGGCGCCGCAGGGCCGAGTGGGCGTTGGGCGTCAGGTACTCCACCCTCTGCCAGGCGTCCAGCAGGATGAGCCCGTCGCCGACCCGGGGTGGATGGTCGTGATCCCCGGGCGTGGCGGCGTAGGGGTACGCCCCGTCGGCGATCATCCCGGCCAGGCGCCGGAAGAGGCCGAAGTAGGTGTTCTCCAGGCGTCCCCAGACACGGTCGCTCACCGCGGGGAACTCGCGCAGCAGCAGGCCGATGGTGCGGTTGCGGAAGTTCACGGGCACCGCCAGCGACTGCACCCAGCGGTGCTGATCGGCGAGGTAGGCGCCGCCGTTGCTGCTGACGCCGGTCCGCAGTGCCAGCGCCGCCAGCGGCCGCTCCGCGGCGGTGACGCGGCGGCCCAGGAGGTCGTCGGGGTGCACGGTCTGGCTGGTGATGGGACGGCTGTGTGCGGTCACGACGAAGTCGGTGCCGCCGCCGTGCCCGTCCTGCGACCCGGCGGCCGGTAGCAGCAGGAGGATGTCGGCGAACGAGATGTCCGCCAGGAGCGCGGTGGTGGCGGCCAGCCGGTCGTAGTGAACGCGCTCGGCGTCTGTCAGAGCGTCGAGCGCCCCGGCCAGGCTGCTGGGTCCGCTCATCGCCTCGATGGTACCGGCGCTCGCGGTGGCGCAGCGTGGCGGGCCGCACCACCGGGCGCCTGGTTCGCCGACGGCGGTGGTACGGCGGACGTTCTTACAATGGCACCACAGATGCCATCGACGGCGCGGCGTCTCGCACGCGAACCGGTTCGGAGGAAGCATGCAGTTCGGCCTGTTCTACGAGATGCAGTTGCCGCGCCCGTGGCAACCGGAGGACGAGCACCGGCTCTACAAGGAGTGCCTCGAGCAGGTGGCGCTGGCCGACCGGCTCGGCTTCGACTACGTGTGGGAGGTGGAGCACCACTTCCTGGAGGAGTACAGCCACTCCGCCGCGCCCGAGGTGTTCCTGGGAGCTGTCGCCGCCGTCACGACGCGCATCCGGCTGGGCCACGGCATCGTCCAGTTGCCGCTGGAGTTCAACCACACGGCCCGGGTGGCCGAGCGGGCGGCGACCCTGGATCTCCTGTCCGACGGCCGGGTGGATCTCGGCACCGGCGAGGCGTCCTCGCGGGCCGAACTCGGCGGCTTCGGCGTCGACTGGGACACGAAGCGGGACCAGTGGACCGACCACATCGAGGCCCTGTCCCGCATGATGGTCGAGACGCCGTTCGCCGGCTGGGACGGCAAGTGGCTGCAGATGCCGCCGCGCAACGTCGTGCCCAAGCCGCTGCAGAAGCCCCATCCGCCGCTGTGGGTGGCCTGCAGCCGCAGGGAGACGATCCTGCTGGCCGCGCAGTGCGGGATCGGCGCCCTGTCGTTCCAGTTCATCGAGCCGGAGCGGGCGGCCGACTGGGTGGCCGAGTACGAGTCCATCCTGGCCACCGAGGACTGCGTGCCGGCCGGCTTCGCCGTGAACCCGCGCATCGCCATCGTGCTGCCGCTGATGTGCCATCCGGACGAGCAGACCGCCGTCGACCGGGGCCTCGACTCCGCCCACTTCTTCGGCTACGCGCTGTTGCACTACTACGCCTTCGGTGACCACCGCCCCGGGCGCACCGACGTCTGGCAGGAGTTCCTGGCCAATCGCGAGCGCGCCGGGTTCCGCCGGGAGGACGCCGGGCAGACGGGCGGGCCGCTTGGCGCCTCCTACGGCGACCTGGGCGTGCTGGGACTGCGCGGCGCCATCGGCACGCCCGACCAGGTCCGCTCGCTGCTGCGCCGCTACGAGGAGGCCGGCATCGACCAGGTGATCTTCATGGCGCAGATGGGGCGCGTCCCCCACGAGCACGTCTGCGAGTCCCTGGAACTCATGGGTGCCGAGGTGATCGGCGAGTTCGCCGAGCGCCACCCCGGGCGTTGGGAGCGGAAGTGCGAGCGCCTCGCCCCGGCCATCGAGGCCGCCCTGGCCCGCAAGACCCCACCCCGCACCAGCGACGAGGGCTACAGCTTCGAAGCCGCCGGCAGGGCCTGATCACGGGGGCCGCCGGCTGCGGGCGGGCGGCGGGCGTCCCGCCGGGTACCGCCGCCGCGCCGGGTGCGGGCGAGCTGCTCCGGGGTCAGCCGGCGGCCACCATTGAGGCGGCCTTCGTCTCCATCGGAGAATCGGCCGCGCCCTCGGCGAGTTCTCGCAGCAGCCTGCGGTAGACCATCGAGGCGCCGTCGGCCACCTTGAGGTGCAGCTCCTCGCGCAGGTCGAGGGGCAGCTCGGGCGGGTCCTGGGACTCGACCACGACGCGGTCCTGCTCCATGACCACCGCAAAGCCGTCCACGAAGTACTCGTCGGGGACATCGAGGGAATGGTTGCGGGACAGGTACCCCAGGATGAACGTCTCGGCCGTATCGGTGGGCGAGGCGATGAACGTGACGGTCGTGACGTCGCCGATCTTGGATTCGGCCTCGGAGTCGGTCTGCTCGGTCCAGGTGACCCCGCCGGTGGTGGACGTCACCACCTTGCGGTCGTGCAGCGTGAAGGGAAGGTGCAGCCTGTAGTCCCGCGTCAGAACGCTGTCGTTGTAGGCGTAGGCCATGCCGTAGTCGGTGGTCGCCACGTCGTAGGGCTTGATGAACGGCCCGTCGGCGAGTTCGGTGAACCCGGCGTGCACGAAGTTGAAGTGGGCGAAGTCGATGACGTTCTCCGTCATCCGGCCCGCGGAGGTCTGCCAGCGCCATGACCCCACCAGGAGCGGGCGCCAGTCGGGGTCGTTCCAGTCATCGTCGGGCCACGGCGGCAGGTCGGCCACCGGCTCCTCGAGGGCGATCCAGACCGCGTCGTACTTGTCCTGCACGTTGTAGCGGCGCACCTTGGCCTGGCTGGGGATGATGCCGTCGTGCCCCAGCGCGGGGATGAACGACACCGCGCCGGTGCGGTCGTACTCCCAGCCGTGGTAGGGGCACATCAACTGCCCGTCGCGGATGCAGCCGCGCGACATGGCCGCACCCCGGTGCACGCACTTGTCGCGCAGCGCCACCAGGCCCTCGTCGTCGCGGTACAGCACGATTGGCTCGCCCAGCAGGCGTACCTGTTGCGGCTCGGTCGTGACGTCGCTCGAGACGGCGACCGGATGCCAGTAGTGCCTCAGTGCCTGGTCAAGCATGGTGTTCCCTCCGGCTAGGTGTTCGGGGGTGACGATAGCGATGCGGGGACGGAGGCGGCCAGTTCCCGCATCAGCCTCCGGTAGACGAGCGAGGCACCGTCGGTCAGCTTGAGGTGCAGCTCCTGGCGCGGATCCAGGGGAAGCTCCAGCGGGTCCTGGTCCTCGACGACCATGCGGTCCTGGTCCATGATCTCGTCGAAACCGACCGCGAAGTCCTCGTCGGGAACGTCGAGGGAGTGGTTGCGGGACAGGTACACGAAGATCAACGTCTCGGTCCGGTCGGTGGGTGAGGCGACCGACGAGATGGTGGTGATGTCCCCGGCCCTGGAGTCGCCCTGCTCCGACCAGGTGATCCCACCGGTTGCCGCCACCACCGACTTGCGGTCGTGCAGCGCGAAGGGAAGGTGCAGGGTGTACTCGCGCACCAGCACGGTGTCGTCGTAGGCGTAGGTCATGCCGTCGTCGGTGAACTCGATCTCGAAGGGCTTGATGAACGGCCCGTCGGCGAGTTCGGTGAACCCGGCGTGCACGAAGTTGAAGTGGGCGAAGTCGGCGGCGTTCTCCATCATCCGGCCCGCCGAGGCTTGCCAGCGCCACGTGCCAACCATGAAGACGCGTCGGTCGGGGTCGTTCCAGTCGTCGTCGGGCCAGGGCGGGAGGTCGGCCACAGGCTCGTCGAGCGCCACCCACACCGCGCCGTACTGCTCGCGCACGCGGTGGCGCTGCACCCTGGCCTGGCTGGGGATGGCGCCGTCGGGCCCCAGAGCGGGGATGAACGACACTCTGCCGGTGCGGTCGTACTGCCAGCCGTGGTAGGGGCACATCAGCTGCCCGTCGCGGATGCAGCCGCGCGACAGGGCCGCGCCCCGGTGCACGCAGCGGTCCGCCAGCGCGACGGGGCCCTCGGCGTCGCGGTACAGCACGATGGGTTCGCCCAGCAGCCGCGCCTGCTGCGGCTCGGCCGTGACGTCGGCCGAGACCGCGACCGGGTGCCAGTAGTGCCTCAGCGCCCGCTCCAGCATGGCTGCTCCCTCCGGTTACTGCCGCCAATCGTATGGTAGGGATGAAGGCGATGACAGAGGAGAGGTCAATGGCGGCTCGGCGGGTGGCTGTGGTGACCGGTGGCGGCACCGGCATCGGTGAGTCGAGCGCCCTGGAGTTGAGTGCCGCTGGCTGGTCGGTGGCGGTGTGCGGGCGCCGGCCGGCATTGCTCGCCGACGTGGTGGCGCGGTGCGAGGGCGAGGCGCTGGCGGTGACCGCCGACGTGTCGCTGCCCGAGGACGTGGAGCGCCTCTTCGCGGCGATCGTGGACCGGTTCGGCCGGGTGGATCTGCTGTTCAACAACGCCGGTGCCGGCTCCAGGCCGGTACCGGTGGACGAGTTGCCGGTGGAGGACTGGCTGCGGGTCGTGGGCGCCAACCTCACCGGGAGTTGGCTCTGCGCCCGGGCGGCCTTCGCCCAGATGAAGCGCCAGGACCCACCGGGCGGGCGCATCATCAACAACGGCTCAATCTCGGCGCACGCCCCCCGGCCGTTCTCGTCGCCCTACACGGCCACCAAGCACGCCATCACCGGCCTCACCAAGGCGCTGTCGCTGGAGGGGCGCACCCACGGCATTTGTGTCGGGCAGATCGACATCGGCAATGCCCGCACGCCGATGGCCGCCCGGATGGAGGCCGGGGTCCCGCAGGCCGACGGTTCGGTGCGTCCCGAGCCCCTGATGGACGTCGTCGACGTGGCCCGCGCGGTCCGCTACATGGCCGAGTTGCCGCCCGATGCCAACGTCCTGCAGATGACGGTGATGGCCAACGCCATGCCATTCGTCGGCCGCGGCTGACCGGGTGCCTCCCGGCGAGTCACGGCCCGCGGGCGACTCGCAGCAGGGCGGCTGACCGGTCACGCGATCGGGTGGACAGGGAGTAGGAGACAGCAGGAGACAGGACGGGTGATGGTGGATCGACTCTGGCGCTTCGCGCTGCACGTGGTGCGGTGGGGGTTGGTGGCGATGCTGGTCGGCGGGCTGATCGCCGATCTGGAGCGGCTGGACGGCAAGGGCTGGCTGGTGCGGACGCTGACGTTCCCGCTGTGCATCGCCGTGGCGCCATTGCTGAGTCACTGGTCGCGGCGCCGCATCGCCTATTACACGGCGGCCGACACCTGCATCGTGGCGCCGTTCTTCCTGGACATCGGCGGCAACATGCTGGGCCTCTACGAGAGCGTGGAGCTGTTCGACGACATCCTGCACCTCGCCAACTGGCTGCTCCTGGCCGCGGCCTTCATCATGATCCTGCGCGGCAGCCGGCCCACCACCCGGCTGGGCCTCGTGGCCGCCGGCGGTGGGTTCGGCTCGTTCCTCATCGTGCTCTGGGAACTCCTGGAGTACGTGGTCGCCAAGACCGGAACCACCCGCCTGTTCCTGACGTATGAGGACACCGTGGTGGATCTGGCCCTGTCGACCGGTGGCGCCGTCGTCGGCGCGGCGGTCGTGGCGTTCCTGGTGCCGCGCCGACCCAGCGAGAGGCCCCGGCCCGCGAACGTGACCGACTCGGTCACCGCGGTCTGAGGCGCCGGAGTTCCGGGCTGGTGTCCATGAGGGCGCCGGGTAGCTGATCGCCACAACCGAGCGGGGCCCCGCACTCCTGGTCGTCATTCGGGCGGGGGCCGGAGTCCGTGCCTTCGGCGGCTTTGGCCGCCTTGGCCACCGGAGCCCCGCTCGGTCTCAGTCGACCCCCGGCGTTGGCGGGTGAGCCGGCAACGCCGCCATGCCGGCCAGTGTTGCGGCGGCGGCCCTGAGTAGCGGGAAGGCCAGGCAGGCACCCGTGCCCTCGCCGAGACGGAGATCGAGGTCGAGTAGCGGCTGCAGGCCGAGGTGGTCCAGTGCCAACCCGGAAGCCGGTTCGGCCGACAGGTGGCCGGCGATTGCCCCGCCGGCGGTGCCGGGGCTCAGCAGGTCGGCGATGCAGAGGGCAGCGCAGGCGATGACCCCGTCGGTGATGAACGGTGTCCGGCGCCTCGCCGCGGTGAGGTAGAAGCCGGCGAGGGCGGCAATCTCCAGCCCGCCCGCTCCGGCGAGCAGCTCCAGGGGGTCCGCGCACCCCTCGACCCGGCGCATGGCCGCTGCCACGAGTCGCTGCTTGTGGTCGGGGCCGCCCGCCGGGACACCGGCACCCGGTCCGGTGACATCGGTCGCCGGGCGGCCGCAGACGGTGCCGATGAGCGCCGCCGCCGGGGTCGTGTTGCCGATACCCATGTCCCCGCCGATGAGGCAGTCAGCGCCGTCGTCGAGGAGTTCGGCGGCGATGCGAGCACCGGCGTCGACGACGGCGGCGGCTTCGCTGACGGCCATGGCCGGGCCACGGGCAATGCTGGCGGTCCCGGGCCGTACCCGCTCGTGTCGCACGTTCGCCAGGTGCCCCAGGGGCGAGGCCACGCCCACGTCCACCACCGTGACCGAGGCACCGATGCCGCGGGCCAGGACGCAGATCGCGGCGCCGCCGGCGCTCATGGTCTCGACCATGGCTGCGGTCACAACCTGTGGCCACGCGCTGGCACCGTCGTCGACGGCGCCGTGGTCGCCTGCGAAGACCGCCACGGCCGGCGCGTCGGGTACAGGTGGGGGACAGCGCCCCGTCACCCCGGCCAGATGTACTGCCAGCTCCTCCAGCCTGCCGAGCGCCCCCGGAGGTTCGGCCCGGGTGGCCCAGCGCTGCCGTGCCGCATCCATGGCGGAGGTATCCAGCGGCGGCGCAGGTGGGAACGGGGCGCCGCTCACGGCGAAAGTCTCGCCCGACTCACCGGCGCAGGGGCGATCCGATGGGTCGGTCGCGTTCGGGGCTTGGCCCGGACGACGGACGCGGGCTCGACGGTGGCATGGGCAGGCCGACCGGCTGGCCCGAACCGCGGCGGCCGGGCGCTCACCGCGGCCCCCGGCGGGCACCCAGCAGCCAGGCGACACCCAGCACGGCAAGAAGGGCTCGCTCGACCCGATCGGCGATCTTGACGGCTGCGGCCACGTCGACCGGGGTGGGGCGTGGCCCGGTCCCCAGCAGGGGCCGGTTCTCGAGGTTCGGGCCGTAGCGGAGCGGACCGCCGAGTTGGCGGCCGAGGGCGGCTGCCAGGGCAGCCTCGGCCACACCGGCGTTCGGCGACGGGTGCGCCGGCGCGTGTCGCCGTACCGCGCGGAGAACCGATCCCGCCCGCTCCGGGGCGACGGCGACGACGAGGGCCGCGAAGATCCGGGCAGGCACGTAGTTGGCGAGGTCGTCGAGTCGGGCGGCCGCCCAGCCGAACCTCCCGTAGCGCGCGTTGCGGTGGCCGACCATGGCGTCCATCGTGTTGACCGCCCGGTAGGCGACGGCGCCGGGCGCGCCGGCCACCACCGCCCAGAAGGCGGGGGCGATCACGGCGTCGACGCTGTTCTCGGCCACCGATTCGATCACGGCGGACGCCACCGCTGAGGCGTCCAGGTCGCTGGGATCGCGCCCGACGAGCGCGGGCAGTTCGGCCCGAGCTGTCGCGAGTTCACCGGCCGCGGCGAGTTCCCCGACCCGCTGCGCAACACGGCGGAGTTCCCGCCCGGCAACGGTGAGCGCCACCGTCGTCGCCACCGAGCGCATCAGCCTTCCCGCCAGGGCCCCGAGCCCCACTCCCAGCACGGCGTAGACGATGCCTCGCATCCGGCTGTCGGCCCAGAGCCGCTCCTCGAGGAACTCCATGACACGGCCGAACCAGGCGACGGGGTGGCTGCGGGCCGGCGGCTCCCCAGCGAGGCGGTCCAGCAAGAGACCGGCGGCGACGGCCCCGCACCGCTCGGCGATCGGGATCATCGCCGCGATCGGCCTGTAGCCGGGTGCATCCGGAGGCGGCCGGCGGAGAGGTCGCGTTGCCGGCTCGCCCGGTCGACGATGCGGTGTCCGGCCTTCGACGGGCTCGACCGAGCGTTGGAGCGCTCGAGCCAACGGGTTGCTCGGGCGTCGGCCCGGAGATGCGGAGAACTCACGGCGCGGCGGCGAGGGTCAGCAGCGCGGCCGTCTCGCTCAGGATGATCACGGCACCGAGGATGTCGCCGGTGAACCCGTCGAGGCGCCGCTTGGCGACGGCAACGATCCCGACGCAGATCACGCCGGCGGCGCCGACGGCGATCGGGCCCGCCGGTCCGGCGATGAAGAAGAGCCCGGCCGCCACGGGCGCCAGCCATGCCAGCAGCCAGCGGCTGGACCCGGCACGGAACGCCTCGGCCAGACCGCCGGGCCGGGCGTAGTCGACGAAGGCCGGCACCGTCGCGGCGAGGACCCGGCTCGCCGACCACACGCACAGGAACGCCAGGAAGTCGATGTCGCCGTCGGCGAACAGGGCCCAGCGGCCCACCAGTACCGCCCCGCCCGCTGCCAGGGCGAAAGCGCCGATTCCGGGCTCGGCCATCAACTCCAGGCGCCGCGCCCGATCGGTCTGCGCTCCCAGCCCATCGGCGCTGTCCGCCAGGCCGTCGAGATGCAACGCCCCCGTGAACAGCAGGTCGGCCGCCAGAACCACCGCCGCGGCCACCAGCGGCGGCCACAGCAGGTGGGCGCCGAGGTGGACGCCGCCGACGGCTGCCCCCAGCCCGGCGCCCACGATCGCGAACCACCGGAACGTGTGGCGGCTCGGCGCCCTGGGTGGCCCGAGGATTGTCAGGAACGACAGGGCGCTCAGCACAGCCGGCGGCCTCGGTGCTCCGCCTGCCGCGGCACCGTGGCGGTCGGGACACTGCCCGCCGGGTGGCTCCGGCTCGCCTTCATGGCCGCGGCAACTCGAGGGCTCGGCCCGCCACGACCAGCAGCACCCGGTCCGCCGCCGCGGCGATCCGCTGGTTGAGGGCGCCGACGGCGTCGGCGTAGCGCCGCCCGGCCTCGCTCGGGGGATGGACGGCCAGGCCGACCTCGTCCGAAACGAGAACTGACGGGGCATCACGGTCCTGCAGGGCCGCAAGCAGGTCTCCGGTCTCGGCGACGACTTCGAACTCCTGGTGCAGCGTGATCCAGGTTCCGAGCGAGTCGACCAGCGCTACGCCGACGATCTGTCGCAGGTGTTGGGCGAGGTCCGACACAGCGGTGCATTCCACCGTCGTCCAGTTCGCCGGGCGGCGTGCCCGATGGGTGGCGATGCGCGCCGCGTGGTCGGTGTCGCCGGGAGCGGGCACCGCGGTCGCCACATAGGTGACGTCGCCACCGCACGACCCAGCGATCTCCTCGGCGATGAGCGACTTCCCCGAAGCGGCTCCCCCCAGCACGAGCGTGATCATGTCAGGAGCCCTCACCGTTGCGCCGCGTGCTGCGCTCGGCGCCGACGCAACCGTCGGTGATCATCGCCCGAGTCCCGATCGCACCGCTGCGTGCACGCAGTGGGCGATGCGTTTTCCCCACGGCGAACGAGGGCCGGCGAACCGCTCGGGGTCGGCACCCGATGGCCACACCACGACGACCGCGTCGGTCGCGGTACCGGTGCCTTCGACACCGGCTTCGATCAGCGCCTGCGTCTTAGTCTCCGTCGCAGTGATCACGGCGTTGACCGCTCCACCGCCGCCAAGTGCGACCGGAAGTTGGATCACCAGATTGATGGTGCCTGGGCGCGGTGTGCCGCTCTCGATCCGCAGCGGCGGCACGCCGGTGCCAGGTTGCGACGGGACGCCGGCCTCTTCACGGGCGGTGCCTGGGATCGACGATCCGGACGCGGCCCACGTCGGGTGGCTGACGCCGACGGTCGCGTGGACGGTGACGCCGTCCTCGGTGCTGCGGCTGGGTCGATCCACGTCGGCGGCGGTGAACAGGGCCACGCCCTGGCCTGCGAGGCCGAGTCCCGCTGCCACCTCGGCGGCGTGCTCGGTGAGATCGGTTCGCCCGTACCCGGAGTCCACGCCGATGTTGAGCACCCAGTCCGGCTCGCTCAACCCACCGCCGACCGCCGCGGACGACAGCGCGGTGACCGCCTCGGGCCACCGCCACAACAGCACGCCACGCGGCGCCGCGTCCAGCATCCGGAGCATCGGTTCGACCGCGAACACGTCGACCCCCGGCGATCAACGTGTCGCCGGAGCGGGGCCGGCGCCTCGCCGATCGCCCCAGCAGCCCCGGGAGCGGCTCATCGGTTCGCCTCCTGACTCAGCGCTGGCTCGGCTCTCAGTAGTCGATCCCCTTCTTGGCCCGGATGCCGCCGTCGAAGGCGTGCTTCACGCTGACCATTTCGGTGACGGTGTCGGCCACCTCGATCACCTCGGCGGCCATGTCGCGTCCGGTCAGGACCACATTGACCCGCTCGGGGCGCCCGGCCAGGACCGCGGCAACCTCGGCGGCGTCGATCCAACCCCAGGTCATGGCGTAGCTGATCTCGTCCAGCACCACCAGCCGGTGGTTGGCGGCCGCCACGAGCCCCGCCGAGAACTCCCAGGCCGCCACTGCCTTGGCCTTCGTCTCGTCGATGTCGGTGGAGTCCCAGGTGAAGCCGTCGCCGGCCGAGTACCACTCCACGCCCAGCCCGCGACAGGTCTTCTCCTCGCCGGTGTGCCAGTCGCCACTCTTGAGGAACTGCACCACGGCCACCGGCCAGTCCTGGGCGGTGGCTCGCAGGATCGTGCCGAACGCGGCGGTGGACTTGCCCTTGCCGTCGCCGGTGTTCACCAGCACCAGCGAGGGCGCCGAGCGCAGTTCACGCTGCTCGTAGGGGCGGTCGGTGAGGGGGGCTTCCTCGCTGGTCATGGGAGGTTCTCCTGGCGGGATCGGGGGGCGGGCAGGACGACGATCTCGCCGTCGACCGTGTGCACGCTGAGCGGGGTGGCGTAGATGGCCGAGAGTCTGGCGGGCGCCAGCACGCTGCGGGGCGCGCCCTCGGCGACGATGCGGCCGCGGTCGATGAGCGCCAGGCGGTCGGCGAAGCGAGCGGCCGTGCCGAGGTCGTGCATGGCGGCGATCACGGAGATCCCGTCGCTGCGGCGCAGTTCGTCGATCAACTCCAGCACGGTGTCGCGGTGGCCGAGGTCCAGGGCGCTGGTCGGCTCGTCCAGCAGCAGGATCGGGGCCTGCTGGACGAGCGCCCGGGCGAGGACGACGCGCTGGGTCTCCCCGCCGGACAGGTGCGAGACGGGACGTGCGGCGAAGGACTGCAGGCCGAGGCGTTCCAGCACCGACGCCACGATGCGGCGATCCCGGCGCGACTCGACCGCCAGCCAGCCCAGGTGGGGGCTGCGGCCGAGCAGGGCGTACTCCGCCACGGTCATGCCCTCCGGCAGGATCGGGATCTGCGGCACCAGCGCCACGTCGACGCCCGACGGCCGCCGGCCACAGGCGAGGGCCACGGTGCCGTGGTGGTCGATCAGCCCGGTGATGGCCCGCAACAGCGTGGACTTGCCGGCGCCGTTGGGTCCGATCAGGCCGAGCCATTCGCCGGCCGCCAAGTGGAGGTCCACGCCGCGCAAGGCCTCGGTCTCCCGGAACGTGACGCGCACATCACGGCAGGTGAGGGCTTCGGGGACGGCCGGTGCGGCCGCGCCTGCCGGGGAGGCTGCGGCCGTGGTCACGCCGCCACCCTGCGGGCCCCGCGCCAGAGCACCAGGGCGAAGAAGGGCGCGCCCACGAACGCGGTGATCACCCCGACGGGCAGCTCGGCGGGGGCGGTGAGCGTGCGGGCGCCCGTGTCCACGAGCGCCAGGAACGCCGCCCCGCCGAGCGCCGAGAGGGGCACGATGACGCGGTAGCTGTGGCTCACGAGCAGGCGCACGACGTGCGGCACGACGAGGCCGACGAAGGCGATGAGGCCGCTGACCGAGACCGCCGCAGCCGTCAGCAGCGACGCCGCCACGATCACCACGAGTCGTGACCGCCCCGGGTTCAGGCCCAGCGAGCGGGCCTCGTCGTCGCCCACCCGCAGGACGTCGAGGTGCCGGCGGTGCAGCAGCAGGACGGCGCCGCAGACCAGCACGTAGGGACCGAGGATCCCGACCTCCCGCCAACCGCTGGTGTTGAGCCGGCCGAACAGCCACGAGAGCACCTCCCGGGTACGCGTCTCGCTCAACTGGCCGAGGGCGTAGGTCTGGGCGGCCGAGAACAGGGCCGCCATGGCGACACCGGCCAGCAGCAGCGTCGCCGGGGAGTGCCAGGCACCGCGGGCGATGGTGGCGGATGCCGCCACCGCCACGAGCGCGCCGAGGAACGCCGCCGCCGCCACGGCGTCGAACGGGCCCCGCCCCAGGTCGAGGCCGAAACCGAATGCCAGGACCGCGCCGAAGCCGGCGCCGGCGGAGACGCCGAGCAGGTACGGGTCGGCCAGCGGGTTGCGGAACACGCCCTGGTAGGCGGCCCCCGCCATGGCCAGTGATCCGCCCACCAGCATGCCCAGCACGAGCCGCGGCAGGCGGATCTGGAACAGGATGCCCTCCTGGCCGGCGCTGAGCGTCGGGTCCATGTCGACGAGCGGCAGACGATCCACGAGGGTGGCGAGGACGTCACCGAACGCCAGACCGGCCGCACCTGTCGTGGCGCTGAGCAGGGACACGGCGGCCAGGGCGACGAGGGCTCCGACGGCTGCCAGCGGCGGCAGCCGGAAGGCGCGCAAGGTCGCTTCGTCCGCGCCGGTTGCCCGAGGCCGCTCCGGATCGTCCGGGGGCCGGGCACCGCCTTCGTGCGTCGCGGGGCGCGTGTCGGTTCGCCGTCGCGATCCGGGGATCCGTGGTGACGCCACAGGCCGTCGTCTCGCCCCTAGCCGTCGTCCGCCGCAGCGATTGCTGCCAGCGCCTCGGCGACGGCTCCGACGAACTGCGGAAGCCGGGGTCCCCAGCGCGAGGCGATGTCGGCGTTGACCACCAGGATGTTTCCGTCGCGCACTGCCGAGATCGACTCCCACCCGGGGCGGGCGGCCACGTCGTCGGCGGTGTAGGCGGTGAGGTCCGTGATCACGATCAGTTGCGGGTCCGCCTCGATGATGTACTCCTCGGTGAGTTGCGGGAAGCCGTAGCCGTCGCTGTCGGCGGGGTCCGCGATGTTCACGGTGCCGAGCGCGGCGTAGACGGCCCCGATGAAGCTGTTGGAGCTCACCGAGAAGTAGGTCTGATCGAGTTCGTGGTAGATGCGGATGGGCACGGTGGGTGCCGCCGCCAGGGCCTCGTCGATGCCGGCGCGCATCGTCTCGATGACCTCCCGCGCCTCTGTCACCTGGCCCGTGGCTGCGCCGAGCACGGCGACTTCCCGGTAGCCGCCCGAGATGTCGAACGGGCTGGTGCTCACGAGCACCGGGATGTCCAGTGCCACCAGTCCGGCAACCAGGTCGTTGGTGTCGAAGGCGATGACGACCAGATCGGGCTCGAACGAGCTCACGGCCTCGACGTTCGGGTCGAACCCCGACAGGTTGGTGGTCGGCGCCTCCGGCGGGTAGGTCGACCAGTCGTCCACGGCCACCACCCGCGGGCCTGCGCCGATGGCGAAGAGGATCTCCGTGGCTGCCGGCGACAGAGACACGATGCGCTGCGGCGGCGAGTCCAGTGTCCAGGTTCCGCCGTCGGAGGTGATCGTGACGGAGAAGTCGGAGGCAGGCTCGGGCGCGGCAGATCCGGAGTCTGCGCCGTCCGGCGAGTCATCCATGGGGTGGTCATCTACCGGCGAGCTGTCCGCCGGCGTCTCTTGCTCCGCCACAGTCGTCGGGGAAGGCGGGGCTTCCGTCGTGGTGGCCGGTTCGGGGGATTCTGCTGCCGTCGTCGTGGTGGTGGCCGGTTCCTCGGGCGCCGGCGCCGGCTCGGGCGGAGCAGGGGCGGGTTCGGCAGGCGCAACGGCGTCGCCTACCGGGGGCGAGTCGTCGTCGCCGCCGCAGGCGCCGGCGAGCAGTCCGGCGAACGCCAGGATCGCGACGAGAAAGAGAACAGGGCGGGTCTTGGGCATCTCGGAGCCTCCTATCGGTCGAGGACGGAAGCTCGATCGACAGAGGCTGCCGGCCGAACCAACCCTTATCCCCGAGGGTCATGCGGTTCGCATCGGCCCGAGGTTCGACCGGACTTGGCGATGGCTTGGCGCCTCAGGAGTTCCCGAGTGCCGAGCACCGCTTCACCGTTGCGGGACAGTGCCGGATTTCAACCGGACTTCGTCCCCGGACCGATTCGGAGTCTAGGCCCCGGGGACCAGTGGTGAGCGGGCGCGGCCGGGCTGCGTCGTGGCGCTGGCCCCATTGCCAGCGGGTCCGGCCGGTGCGGCGATACCCGCGTTGTCCAGCGCGGCCGCCAGCCGTTCGAGCCCGGCTGTGTCGGGCACGGCCACCCGGGCTGTCCCGGCCAGCCCGAAGCTCGTGCAGTCCCGGACGAGCACACCGTGGGAGGCGAGGATCTCCCGCAAGCCCGGAGCCTGGACCAGCACCCAGGGGGCGTCCGCAGCCTGCACTGCGAATCCCCGCGACTCGAGTACACCCACCAATTTGTCCCGCGCGCCGGCGATCGCCGTGGCCCAGCCCTCCGGATCGGCGTGATCCAACAGGTCCGCCAACAGTGCCAGCGCCAGCGACCCCACCGACCAATGGGGTTGCCGGCGGCCGAACCTCGCCACGTCGTCGGCAATCAGGTAGCCCAGCCGCAGGCCCGGGCAGGCAAACGTCTTGGTGAGCGAGCCCACCACGATCCCGCTGCGCCCCGCCGTCCAGCGCCCGGTGGCCAGGGGGTAGAAGGCCTCGTCCCACACGTCGGCTGTCTCGTCCGATCCGGCCAGGTGCCCGGACGGGTTGTGCGGGTCGCTGCGCCAGACTGCTCCGGAGTCGCCGCGGGGGTGCAGCCCGAACTCCGGCTCCGACCACACCTGTCCGCCACTCTCGGCCGCCACCAGCGAGATTGCCTCGGCGGCACCGTTCGTGAGGACCATCCGGTCGGCGTCGACGCCCATCGCCTCCGCCAGCAGTCGGGTCGCCGCAGCCGGGTCGGGATAGCGCCGCAGCTCCCTGAGATGCCCCGCCGCCAGCGCCTCCACGTCGGGTGCGAACGGGTTCAGGTTCTGCGACAGGTCCAGCAGCGAGTCGGGGTTCACCCCCAGCGCCCGAGCCACCGCCGGCCCGTCACCACCATGCTGCCCCGCTGGCGGTATCGACCGATCTCGCGAGTCCACGCCGCCGACGGTACCCGGTCAGACCGCCCGAAGCGCTTGGCCGGATTATCGCCGAGAACGCTTCCTCTCGGCGCGTCGAACAGCGCCGACCGGGGCCGCACCCTCGCCTGCCGGCGGACCGCCGTCGTGAACGGGCGCCGCGCCCGCGTCGCCAACAGGCTGATGCGTTGACAGATTTCTCCGAGCGAAGAGACTGCCGCGTCCCGTGTCCCGGAACATGTTGCGCGGTGTTCCCAAAGTGGATTGCAACTTATTCCTAACATATAGTATAAAAGATTCCTAGAACGTAGTATTGCTGATTGCCGGGTTGCACGATCGCGGGCATGGGAGTTCAGTCGGATGAGCGCCGAGAACGACATCCCAACAACGCTGACGATGCAGGGCTACCTCCCTCGCGTCGTCGGTCGCGATATCTCGGGTGCTTTGCAGCGGCGGGGCGCGGTCCTGATCGAGGGCTGCCGTGGATGTGGCAAGACTTGGGCGGCTCGGCACTTTGCCCGCAGCGAGGCCCGCCTCGACAGCGAGGCGCTGATGCTGCTGGCGGCCACCGACCCTGCCGCCGTGTTGGACGGCCCCACTCCTCATCTGCTCGACGAGTGGCAGAACGTGCCTCACCTGTGGAACCAGGTGCGCCGGGAATGCGACGACCGTGCCCGTCCGGGCCAATTCATTCTCACCGGTTCGGCGTCGCCACAGGATGACACCACGCGTCACACGGGCGTCGGACGGATCGGTCGTGTTCTGATGCGTCCGATGTCGCTCTACGAGGCTGGTCGGTCCACGGGTGAGGTGTCCCTCGGGCGGCTGTTCGCCGGGGAGGCCACCTCCGCGCTCCCCCAACCCGACCTCGGGTTGCGGTCGGTCGTGTCGTGGATCTGTGCCGGTGGTTGGCCCGCCAGCCTCGGCATGGACGCGGAGCAGGCGCGCCTCGCGGTCGGCGACTACCTGAACGAGATCGTCCGGCTGGACCTCCGGTCCGCGAGCGGCGTCCAGCACCGGCCCGGAGCGGTCCGGCGGCTGCTGCGCTCGATCGCTCGCCACGTGGCCACTGAGGCCGCGATGACGACGCTGGCGGCCGACGCGGGCGGCGACACTCCCTTGGCCCGGACCACCGTCAGCGCCTATCTGGACGCGCTCGAGCGTGTCTTTGTCGTCGAGGACCAGCCGGCGTGGTCGGTCCGCCTGCGGGCGCGTGCGTCCCTGCGACGGGCACCCAAGCGCCACTTCGTTGATCCGTCGCTCGCCGCCTCACTGCTGCGGGCCTCCCCGGAGCGACTTCTGGGCGACCCGCAGACCCTGGGGGTGCTGTTCGAGTCACTTGTCGTGCGAGATCTGCGCATCTACGGCCAGGCACACCGCAGCGACGTGTTCCACTATCGCGACGACACGGGTCTCGAGGCCGACGCCATCATCGAGCGCGATGACGGCGCCTGGATCGCCGTCGAAGTCAAGCTGAATCCCACCGGCGCGGTCGTGGACAAGGCCGCCAGGTCGCTGCTCCGGCTGCGATCCAAGGTGTCCCGGAGCCGCACGGACGAGCTGGCCGCCCTGCTGGTGGTGACCTCCACCGGCGCCGCCTACCGCCGCTCCGACGGCGTTCAGGTGGCGCCAGTCACGGCCCTGGGCCCGTAGCCGCTCTCGACAAGAGGGGCTCGCGGCCCGCCTCTCGGACACCCAGTCCGGGCGGCGGGCTCCTAGACGTCGAGGCTGCCCATCTCCGAGCCAGTGTGGGGGAAGGGCGGCAACCGGTGTCGTCGGCGGCGGAATCACCGGCGGGTGACGCGTCGGGGAGCAGGGTGCGCAGCGCCAGCCTCGCTCGCGCCGCCGCGGGCGCTGCGAGGTCGGCCCAGACAGCGTGGCCCGGCGCCGCGATCTCCGTCACGGCGCGCAGCCGCACCTGATCTTTGACCCGCGCGTTGACCAGGATGTCCAGGTCGGTCGAGATGCGAGGCGGCTCGGCGTCGTGCTCGAGGGCGTGGAGCAGGACCATCGGGCCGCCGATCAGGGTCCAGCCGTCGGGCTCCGCGGCGGCAGGCTCATGGTGCCTGCGGCTCACGGAGTGACGGTGTTCAGCAGGAGGCGGCGGGTCTCGGCCCCGATCGCGGCGTCGATCGCCTTGGCCTCGTCATGCTCGGCCAGCGGCTTCCACGAGCAGCGATGCAGAACGGACACCGCGGGGCGCTCCTGACGCAGGAGGCGCCGCAGGTCGCCGATGCCCTCGCGGCGCGCTTGGGCGACCAGACGCTCAGCCCAGTCTCTCGTCGCCGCCTCATGCTCGCCGCTTGACAAGGGAGCGTCCGACAGGCCCGCATCAGAGCCCTCCCGCACAGGCACCCGGGCGGCGACCGGAGCGCCCGATATGCCAGGTCCGTAGGGCTGGATCAGGTGACCTCGGCGACCAGGCGGTCTCGTGATTCTCGGATCTCGCTGATGACTGTGTCGGTTTCTCGGTGGCATCGCCACGCCGGAATGCGCAGGACTCTCCAGCCGATTCCTTCCAGTCGCCGGTCGCGGGTGATGTCCTGGCGGCGCTGGCGGCCCCGTGCGTCGAGGTGCTGGTCGCCGTCGACTTCGATGTTCAGCTTGATTCCCTGCTCGAGCAGGGCGAAGTCCAACTCGTAGCCTTCCACGTTCAGTTTTGCGTAGGGAAGAAGATCTCCAAGCTGCATGGCTTCGAGCAGCCGTTTCTCCGCCTCGCTGTCCGTACGGAACTCGGCGACGGGTGTTGTATCTCGCCGAACACCATCGAGAACCTCTTCTCGCAGGTAAGTGCGCAGAGAAGCCAGAGTTGGATTCGCCAGATCGCTGATGCCGGGATGGCCAAGAACGATCAGCGCCCGTCGGGCGCGGCTGACCGCCACGTTTAGGAGGTTCCGCTCGTTCTCGATCCAGCGGGCACCGGAGTCACCTATTCCGGGCGCCAGCACGGAGGAGAAAATGATCACATCACGCTCGTCTCCTTGGAGACGGTGCGCTGTCCCGCACACGAAACCGATGTCGGTCAGGTGGTCGCGGCCGAACCGTCCTTCGACAAGCTGGTCGATGAGTCGGGCCTGTGCGGTAAATGTGGTTACGACAGCGGCGCTCACGCAATCAGGGGAGGACATCACTCCTGCGAGCTGTCTCGCGGCTTCCTCCGCCTCAGCCCAGTTCAGCCAACTGCCACCGGTGTCGGGCCGTTCCGCCGTTCCGCCCGCAACGTCGACCCAGCAAAGAGAACGATCATGTTGGGCCATCTCGGCAACATCGGTCAGCACGACGAGTTCGTTCTTGTAGAACGTTCGGTTGAACCAGCGAGCAATCTGGGGATGGCAGCGATAGTGCTCATTGAGCAGAACCGGCGGCCGCGTGGAGACCGACTCGAACGCCATGTAGGCCGAACCGTCCTTGTGGTGAAAGCCGCGTCGGCGGAGCGCGTGGTTGTCGAACCCGACTTGGGATGCGATTTGCGCCAAGAGATCATCGCCGAGTGGAACGATGGGTTGCAGTTGGTGCGGGTCTCCGACAATGGCGAGACGCTTTCCTCGATAGGCCAACGGGAGGACCGCCGACAGGCTGCACTGACTGGCCTCGTCGACGATCACGAGATCGAACAACCCTGGTTCCAGCGGGAAATTGGATCGTGCCGACAGTGCTGTGCATGCCCAGCCCCGCAAGCTCTGAAGCGATCTGCTGATGGCTCGCTTCAGCGCGTCGGCGCGCGCCGAGATCTTGTCGAAGTCGGCCAGTTGTCTCGAACCGGAGACGACGCGAGAGGCGCATGTAGAGCGGATCGAACGGAGGCTGGCATTCTCCCACTCACGGCTGACATCCCGTACCGCGCTCGCCGGATCACCCACGACATCCATCAGCCGTCGGTGCGCGGCCCGCTTGGTCTCCAACCGGGTGGAAGACTCCAGAACGCGCTGATCGGACCTGGCCCATGCGATGAGACCCTCCAGCGGGGCGCTCTCGATGCATCCGAGTTGCCTGCGTAGGCGTTGGGAACGTAGTCGTTTGAAGAGCCGCGTCGTCTGGAGCCGCTTGGCGCGCCGTTCGACTTCGTGGGGACTCGGGCGCGACTCGGGAGGGGTTGTGCTGCCCCAGAGCAGCAGGATGGCATCCGCCAAGGATCGTTCTGCTTGCTCGAGATCCTGAACCACGTTCAACAGTTCGCTGTCGAGCGTGTCCAGCCGTTCGAGGTTGTTGAACAGTTCGGTGCGCTTCTTGGCGGCTTGTGCCAGCGAGGCGTGGGCCTTGGCCGCCTCACCAGGGTGGTCCGTCGCCTCGTCCACCGCCGCGGCGACGAAATCCGGGACCTGCTCGCGGATCTCGCGGTTCCCCGTGCGGACGAGCAGACCTCGGCAGAGATCTTTGCCGGCACGTTCCACAGCGACATCGACAGCGGCGTTGTTGGTGGATGTGACAAGGACTGTGTGACTGTCCAGCCATGCGTTCGCAACGGCGTTGACGACGAGTTGCGTCTTGCCGGTTCCGGGCGGGCCGGTCACGACCGTCAGAGGCTCCCTGCGAAGGCGTTCCAAGGTCTCCTCCTGGGACCGATTGCTCGTCAGAGGCGCTGCAAGGGGTCCCAGCAGATGTCTCTGCTTTGCCTGCGGCTCCGCGCTATCGGGGATGAGGTGCGCCGCTCCCGTGGACGCCCAGTCCTCTCGGGTCCTCAAGTCGCGTAGCTCCGCGAGAAGCGCAGCGGTGTACTGGGCTTGGATCATGACCGAGATGGCTGCGTTGTAGATGCCCGGTTGGTTGTCCACGTACGGACTTAGTTGCTCCGGGCCGAGCGGTGTCACGATTTCGAAGCCCAGAATGCCGGCTGCGCTCTCGGTGAGGTCGATGAGGGCCGCCTCGTCGCCGAAAGCTAGGTCGGTGCCGAACAGTGCTCGGATCTCCGTCTCGACTGCAGGATCGAGATTGCCGCCGGTCGTCACGGCGAGGTTGAATTCCGGCTCGGTCGTGGCGTGTAGCCCCAACGCGCCACGGGACCCCTCTGTTGCTTCGATCTGCACGACGAAAAGCGGAGCAACGTTGGGCGCGCGGTCACGTCCGATCATGACAACCGTCGGCCAGCCGTAGATCAATGACCTCTCGGTCCCCGACCGGCCATCGGAATCCAGCCGGGCTGCAAGTCCACGCGGCGCGGGGATCGAGTCGTCCCGTCCGGTCACAAGCTTCTCTGCTCCGGAGTGGGAGAACCATCGGTGGCCTTCGTCGGTGTGCCGGACCAGCGATCTCGAGGCCTCTGCTTCGACGCAGCGGACCGCATAGTCGCAGAGTTGCTCCCAGCGGGATTGAGGGCTATTCCCCGGATGCGCCGACCGCTGGTTCTCGGTGGCGGAGTTCGGCCGTCCTTGCCGAGGGTAGGTCTCGGCGGGAGAGTTCCGGCGATCTGACTTCCGCTGTGTTGTGCCGGCCCGCCTGGGCCCTCCAGCGCGTTGGCCCGCTCGGCGGTCGCTGGGATCGCATCCGATGCACCAGACCTTCTTGGCTGCTTGCGACCAGCACGCCTCTTGGCCTACGTCCAGAGTTCGCTGACAAGAGTCGCACCGGCCGGAGTACTTCAGCCGGATTACTCGTAAGTGCTGAGGTGGGGAGGCCACTACTTGTCCTTGGGGCGCTCGCTCAGCGCGCCGTCCAGTCCAGGTCGGAGAGTTCGGCGAGGGCGAGGATGAGGGATTGGGTGCCGAGGCGGCCGCGGTCGGCGGCCATGAGGCGGTCGTAGAACTGGCTGGCCAGGCGCAGGCCGGGGAGGTCGAGGCCCATGCGGTCGGCCTCGGCGAGGGCGACGCCCATGTCCTTCACGAAGTGCTCCACGAAGAAGCCGGGGTCGAAGTTGCCGGCGATCATGCGGGTGCCCAGGTTGGAGAGCGACCAGCTGCCCGCCGCGCCGCTGGCCACCGACTCCATGACCGTCTCGAGGTCCAGCCCGGCCTGCCAGGCGTAGAGCAGTCCTTCACAGACGCTGATCATGCCGGCGGCGATGAGTGTCTGGTTGACCATCTTGGTGTGCTGGCCGGCGCCGGGGCCACCCTGGTGCACCCAGGTGCGGCCCATGGCCTCCCAGAAGGGCTCCAGGGAGGCCACCACGTCGGCGTCGCCGCCGATCATGATCGACAGGGTGCCACCTCGTGCGCCCACGTCGCCGCCCGACACGGGGGCGTCCACGGCCGCCACGTCCTGCGCCGCCGCCGTCTCGGCGATCTCGACGGCCAGCGACGGTTCGCTGGTCGTCATGTCCACGATGATCTCGCCCCCGCTGCAGCCGGCCAGCGCCCCGTTGGCGCCGAGGATCACCTCGCGCACGTCCGCCGGGTAGCCGACGATGGTGAAGATGACATCCGATGCCTCGGCCACCTGCCGGGGCGAGTCGGCCCAGGCGGCGCCGCGTGCCAGCAGGCCCTCGGCCTTGGCGCGGGTGCGGGTGTGCACCGTGGCGGGATGGCCGGCGTCCATGAGGTGCCCGCACATGGAGGCGCCCATGACGCCGGTGCCGATCCAGCCGATCGGCACGTCAGCCGGTTCACGTCCTTCAGTGCGCATGGTGTACTCCCTTCAAGGCGAATGGGGGTCAGGTGGCCGCGGCATGCTTCACCGCTGGTGCCCGCCGGATGCCGCCGGCTGGATTCCCGGCCTTCGCCGGGATGACGACGGATGGGGGTGGTCCGGCGGCGGGGTCGCCGGAATGACGACAACGCCGGCCCGACGACGGGGCGGGACCCTGGCGCCACCAGGCAGCTCTCCGGCAATGTCACTTGCTACTTGATGGCCTGGGGGTTCAGCGGCGAGCCCACGGCGCCGGGGATGACCAGCGGTGGCGCCACGAGTTGGAACTCGTAGACCCCGTCGTCGGCGCAGTCCTCCGCCAACTCGTCCAGGTACCAGATCTCGCCCACGAAGAGCCCCATGCTGGGGATCATCACCAGGTGCAACGGCTGGAAGGTGCCGGGGATCTCGTTGGGGCGCACCTCGGCTCCCCAGGTGTCGGTGGCCAGGGCGGCGATCTCCTTGGACGCCAGCCACGGGGCCGACAGCAGCGACAGGCCGGGTGAGTCGCCGGCGGCGAAGCCGTCCCAGCCGGGCAGATGGCGGCGCCGGGCCATGTCGCCGGTGCGGATCAGCACGATGTCGCCCGTGGTGACCTCGACGCCGTGGTGGCGGCAGGTGGCGTCGAGCAGGTCGCCGTCGATCGGCTCGCCCGGTTCGAGGTGGTCGCGCCCCAGCGCCCGCGGCACGTCCAGCAGCACGCCGCGCGACACCACCGTCTTCTGGTGCTCGATGCCGTTGCGCTCGGCCCCCCCGGCGGTCACGAGGTTGGCGTCGAAGCCGTTGTACATCTTCCCGCTGTGGAAGATGTGCGCCAGGGCGTCCCACTGCGTGCCGCCCTGCAGGAACAGGAACAGGGTGTCGTCGGCGACGCCCCAGTCCTTCGGCCAGTTCTGCAGACCGGCGGCGTGGTCGCTGCCGGTTGCCACCATCTGGTGCACGGGATTGACCCGGCCGAAGGCGCCGGTCTGCGGCCCGTTGCCGTCCAGGGGCAGCTCCAGGGAGAACACCTTGCCGGTCCGCACCAGCGACGCCGACTCGATGATCTTCTCCGGCGTGATGAAGTTGAGGGTTCCGACCTCGTCGTCGTCCCCCCACCGGCCCCAGTTGTTGAACCGGGCGCAGTACTCCTCGAGTAGGTCCTTGGTGAGCACGTTGCGGGCGATGGTCATGGGTTTGCTCCTTCTGTGTTGACGGATGCGTCGATGGGTGCGGTCTCGGTGGACGTGGCCCCGCCTGTGGGGGGTTCGGCCGGCGGCCGGGATTCGAACAGGCGGCGCACGGCGGCGACGTCGAGGTCGCCGAGGCCCTCGGCGATACCCCGGCGGTAGATCGGTCGGGCGGCGTCGAGCAGCGGTGTCTCGACGCCGAGCGCCCGGGCGAAGGCGGTGATGATCCCGGCGTCCTTGTCGATGATCGCCAGCCGTCCCGCCGGGGGTTCGAAGCTGTCCGCGACCATCATCGGGCCCCGGATGTCGAAGGTGGCCGAGGTGCCCACGCCGGCGGAGATCACCTCCTGGGTCACGGCGGGGTCCAGCCCGGCGGCAGCCCCCAGGGCGTGCGCCTCGGCGGCGGCCAGCGTGTGCACCGCCGCCAATAGGTTGGCGACGAACTTCATGCGCGTGCCGTTACCGAACGCCCCGAGGTGGTAGGTGCGGCGGCCGATGACGTCGAAGATCGGCGACGCCGCCTCGAACCCGGCGCGGCTGCCGCTGCCGTAGACGATGAGCGTGGCATCGGCGGCCTGCAGTCCGGTGCCGCTGACCGGCGCATCCAGGAGATCGCACCCCGCCTCGGCGAGGCGGTCATGGGCGCGCTGTTTCACCTCCAGCGGCAGTGTGCTCATCTCGACGGCCACGAGACCTCCCGGTTCGGCGGCCGCCAGTTCCGCCGAGGTGTCCTCGAGCGCGCCCGCCGACGGCAGGGAGAGCAGCACGACGTCGCTGCGGGCGGCCACCGCAGCAACCGAAGCGACCTCGGTGGCGGCCGACCCGGCGACCCTCGCCGGGTCGACGTCGTAGCCGCACACCTCGAAACCGGCGGCCACCAGCCGCTCCGACATGGCACCACCCATCACGCCCACGCCGATCACCCCAACCCGCGGCCGATCGCCGCGGCGCACCTCGAGGTTCAGCGTCTGCCTCCGAGGATCCAGGGCTGTGGGGGGTTCGGCCGGCGGCCGGGATTCGAAGAGGCGGCGCAGGGCGGCGGCGTCGAGGTCACCGAGGTCGGCGGCGAGGCCCCGCTCGTACATCGGGATGGCGGCGTCCAGCAGCGGTGTCGCTGTGCCGACCGCCCGGGCGAAGCCGGCAATGATGCCGGCGTCCTTGTGGATGATCGCCAACCGCGCCGACGGTGGGTCGAAGCTGTCGGCCACCATCATCGGGCCCCTGATGTCGAACATCGACGAGGTTCCCGTGCCGGCCGAGACCGCGTCCTGGGTGAGTGCCGGGTCCAGCCCGGCGGCCTCACCGAGGGCGTGAGCCTCGGCGGCGGCGAGCGTGTGCACGGCGACGAGCAGGTTGGCGACGAACTTCATGCGGGTGCCGTTGCCGAAGGCGCCGAGGTGGTAGGTGCGGCGGCCGATGACGTCGAACAGCGGCGCGGCCCGCTGGAAGCCGGCGTGACTGCCGCTGGAGTAGACGACGAGCGTGGCGTCGGCGGCCTGCAGCCCTGTGCCGCTGACTGGGGCGTCCAGCAGGTCGCAGTCCACCGCGGCGAGGCGATCGTGGGCCTGCTGCTTCGCCTCCAGCGGCAGGGTCCCCATCTCGACGGCCACGAGGCCGGCCGGCTCGGCGTCGGCCAGTTCCGCGGCCACGGTGTCCAGGGCGTTCACCGATGGCAGCGAGAGCAGCACGACGTCGCTGCGGGCGGCCACGTCGGCCACCGAGTCGACCGGGGTCGCGGCGGAGGCGGCGACCTTCGCCGGGTCGACGTCGTAGCCGCACACCTCGAAACCCGCGGCGACCAGGTGCCCCGACATGGCGCCGCCCATCACCCCCACGCCGATCACCCCCACCCGGGGCCGGTCGGCCTTGCCCGAGCCCATCACAACTCCAGGACTGCCACCCGGCCCTCGTCCCCGTCGACGGTGCCGAGGTGGAGCGGAGTGTCCGGTCCCGTGCGTCTCAACGTTCCGGCACCGAACAGGTCGTCGACGGGGCAACTCACGACGGCGGGTACGGTGAGCGATCGAGCCACCTCCATGAGGTGCGCCGACGGCGCGCCACCCAGGGCGACGAGACCGGCGGCGTCCCAGAGCAGGGGAGCGAAGTTGGGAAGCGGGTACTGCACCACGATCACGTCCCGAGGGCGCACGTGGTCCACCGACGTGGGACTCGACACCCACACCAGCCGGCCGGCCCCGATACCCCCCGAGGCCCCGATCCCGCTGTGTGCCTCGCCCCCGAGTGCCGCGACACCCGCCAGGAAAGGCTCCCAACGGTCCCGGCCCACCCGGCCCCGCGCCGGGGGAGTGCCGCCCGCAAGGATCGCCGTCAACTCATCGACGGAGTGATACCAGACCCCGTGCGGATCCCCCAAAGCCTCCCCCAACCGCTCGATGATCCCCAGCACCTCAGAAGCCGCAACCGGATCGGGCGCCCGCAACGCCCCCAGAGCCTCGATCGACTCATTAGGCCGATCCCCCCGCAACCGCCGAAGCACCGACCGGGCAAGAGAAGCACTCTCCTCCGCAGGCCGCCCCCAGGCCGCCGCGGTGAGATCCGAAGCCAGCAAGCGCGCCCGAACCAACAATCCCCCAAGCCCCTCCCCCCCAAAGGGCTGGCCGGCGGCACCAAGCGCGGCTACTCGCGGAGGGCCGGGGGTGGTACTCACGGAACCGATCCCCGCCGGACGCGTACCAACAGACGAACTCACACCCCCGGCCCGGTCAGCAGACAACCCCGCCGCCCAGCCCAACACCAACTCCTCGCCCAGAGCGCCCGGGTATCGCATCACCAGTCGGGCCAGCCGCCGAGCCTCGGGATGCCCCAAGGCGGCCGGCAGCACCATGGCGTCGCTCGCAGCCGCCGTGACGGTCCGCTGTACCTGCAGGAGCACGGCGCCCCCGTCGGTGACGGCCCACTCCACGAGGTTGCAGTCCAGTTCGGCGGCGGCTTGGCGGGTCAGCGCAGCCACCTCACCGAGCGTGGCGGCGCCGATCAGCTCGAGCGCCGCGGAGCCCGAGATGCTGCCGTCGGGCCCCACGGTGGCCCGCACGCCCGGCACCCAGCCGGCCAGCAGGTCCCGCGGCGACCCTTTCACCGCCGAGATGCTCACGGCGCCGATCTCGTCGACGGTCGCCGCGCCGCCGCAGTCGGGTGCCAGTTCGGTCTGCACCAGGACTCCCATGCCGGCGCTGCCGGGCTCGATGCCGGCGCCCTCGAAGCGCTCCAGCGCCTCGAGGGTGAACATCGCCGACCACACGCTGCGCAGCGCCTTGGGCACCTCGTCGTGGCGCAGCTCGGGCAAAGAGGCGAAAGCCCCCGCCCAGGTACCCTCACCCTCGAGCGCGCTGGAGGAGCGGGCGATGAGCGGTTCGGCGAGTTCGGCGGCAGCCTCGGCGATCTCGGCCGCCAGCGTTCCGTCGAGTTCGCTGCGCAGCAGCACCATCCGGGCGGCTCCCGAGCCGCGCCGGGCCAACTCGTCGGCGGCCCGCCGCAGCGGCTCGGCGGAGGCTGCCAGCGTGACGACGAAGCCGTCGAGTGCCGGCAACCCGGCCCGCCTTGCCCGGGCGAGGTTCGCCGCCTTGGCCCCGACGAGGGGGACCTCGAGCGCCTCGGGATCGTCCAGCCGGACGACCCGCGGGCTCATCGGATGCCGGGTCGCGCCGGGCAGTGTCGCCTGCTCAGCCGACGGCGATGATCTCCGGGGCCGGCGTGGAGATCATCTCGATGCCGGTGTCGTTGACGATCAGCATCTCCTCGAGGCGCACCCCGAACTCGTGCAGCTTGCCGTGCTGGGTCTCGAGGGCGAAGACCATGCCGGGCTGGATTTCCACGGGGTGGTCCAGCGACCAGATCCGGGAGATGACCGGGATGTCGTATTGCGCCAGGCCCAGGCCGTGGCCCCACAGGTTGGCGGCCGCCTCGTCCTCCTCGTCGTAACCCCAAATCTCCTTGGCGGAGGGCCACACGCCGGCGATGTCGGCGGTGGTGACGCCGGGCCGGGTGGCCTCGATGGAGTCGTTCAGCCACTTGAGCGCCAGGTCGTAGTACTGGTTGTGCTCGTCGGTGGGCTTGCCGCCCACGCAGTAGGTGCGGTACACGCAGGACTTGAAGCCGTTCCAGGTGAGCGCGGCGAGGTCGATGATCACCAGCTCGCCGGGCCGGATGATCCGGTCGCCGTGGTTGCGCCAGTTGGGCCAGGCGTTCGGCCCCGACGAGACGATCACGTCCTCCACGTTCTCCATGCCGGGGATGTTGTAGAGCTGCTCCATGCCGTAGGCGGTGACCTCGTTCTCGGTGAGGCCCGGCCGCAGGAACTGGCTGAACTGGTAGTGCACCACGTCGCAGATGGAGCCGACCATGCGCATGGCCTTCTGCTCGTTGGGGCTCTTGATGGCGCGGGCCTCCATCATCGGCGTCATGCCGTCGGTCCAGTTGAGGCCCCGCTCCTCGAAGACGCGGATCATGTTGAGGTCCATGAAGTCCACGCCGAGCGGCTTGTCCTCCACGCCGGCCTCCTCGAGGTCGGCCATGAGGGCGTTGGTGAACTTGGCCACCTGCGAGCTGGCGGCCGGCCCGGCGGCGCCCTTGATCCAGGCGTAGGAGTAGCGCACGTTCTCGGGGGGGATCCAGGGCGAGTGCTCGCGCAGGTGGTAGCCGATGTCGCCCTGCTCGTAGATGATGGGCTCTCGCCCCTCCACGAGGACGGCGTAGCGCAGGCCGGGTTTCAGCTGGTTCCAACCCGGGGTCAGCGTGGAGGTGACGTAGCGGATGTTCTCGTCGTACATCAGCAGCATGGCGCCGAGTTCGTGGCGAGCCATCGCCTCGCGGGCGCGGCGCAGCCGCCACTCCCGGACCTCCTGCCAGTTGATGCCCTCGCGCCAGTCGGTGGCGAGAACGCCGAACGCTTCCTTCATGGTGGTCTCCTCCAGCCCTTGGTCCAAGTGGCGGCACCGGTGCCAGCGCCCGCGCCGGGTCAATGTAGTGGCTGGCGCGTAGCGGGTCCGCCTCCAGGCTGCTCAGTCCGACCGCAGCGCCTCGGTGGGAGACATCCGGGCGGCGCGGATTGCCGGGTAGATGCCCGCCAGCGCTCCGATCACGACCGCGGCGGCGATGCCGCCCACGATGGCCTCCGGTGGGATGATGACGCGCCATCCCTGAACGGCGGAGTAGGAGTACGTCGCCGCGACTCCCAGCAGGGTGCCGGCGATCCCTCCGACGGCCGCCAGGGTGAGCGCCTCGGTGAGGAACTGCCGGCGGATGTGGGCGCGGGTGGCTCCGATGGCCCGGCGCAGGCCGATCTCGCCCCGCCGCTCCATCACGCCGATCACCATGACGTTGGCGATGCCGATGGCGCCGACGAGCAGGGCCACGGCGCCGAGTCCCAGGAAGAGCGCCGTGAAGGAGCTCTCGGCCGCCGCCTGCGCCTCCAGCAGGTCCGTCGGCCGGCTGACCTCCACCTCCTCGGGGTTCTCGGGGTCGATCGTGGCCGGCAGCAGGTCGCGGGTCTCATCCAGGTAGCGCCGGTCGACGCGGATGTAGATCGCCGCCGGTTCGAGGTCCACGTCGTAGTACTGCTCGGCCGCCCGGTCGCCGATGAGCACGGCCCTGTCCAGATCGGCGGCCAGTGCGAACGCGTCCAGCACGCCGGTCACGTTCACCCAGCGGTCCCCGAGCCAGACCCGCACCGGCACGTCGAGGTCGCGGATGCCGAGTCGCTCGGCCGAGACGGCGCCCACCACCGCGACGGGATAGTCGCGCTGCGCCTCGTTGAGGAACGATCCGTGCGCCATCGACCCGTTGAGGGTCTCGAGCAGCTTGGTGTCGGTGGCGAACACCGTGATGCCGCCGGTGAGGTTCGCCGGGACGAGGTCGTTGCGGTAAACCCCGGCGTCGACGGCGTAAACCGCCGAGGTGGCCTCCACGGTCGGCAGCCTGCCGATCGTGCCCGTGGCGGTCTCGGGAAGCGACGAGTCGCCGGCGCCGAAGCCCGTGCCGGGGCTGACGGTCAGCAGGTTCGTGCCAAGGGCGTCGATCTGGTCGATGAGGTCGGAGCGGGAGGACTCCGAGAGGCCGAGCACGCTCACCAGCGAGGCGATGCCGATGGCGATGCCCAGCGCCGACAGCGCGGCGCGCAGCCGCCGGGTGGCGAGCGCCTGCAACCCCACACGCACGACCTCGGACAGGCGCAGCCGGCTTGGCGGCAGTGCCGCGGATCGGGGGGTCGCCGCCGTCACGGGGTGCCGACCCTCTCGCCGCCCACCGAGGTCAGCCGCCCGTCGAGCATCCGTACCCGGCGGGGAATGGCAGCGGAGATCTCCTCGTTGTGGGTGATCACGATGATGGTGCGGCCCTCGTGGTGCAGGGAGAAGAGGAGGTCGATGATCGCCTTCGAGCCCGCGGAGTCGAGGTTGCCGGTGGGCTCATCGGCGAGGATGAAGGCGGGTTGGTGGACCAGCGCCCGGGCCAGCGCCACCCGCTGCATCTCACCTCCGGAGAGCTCGTTCGGGCGGTGGAGGGCCCGCGCGCCGAGCCCGACTCGTTCGAGTGCGGCGGCGGCCGCCTCCCGGCGCTGCGGTCGGAGGGTGCCGGTGTAGAGCAGACCGTTGGCGACGTTGTCGAGGGCCGACGTGCCCGGCAGCAGGAAGAAGCGCTGGAACACGAAGCCCACGCGCCGCCCCCTGATGGCTGCCAGGGCGGCGTCGTCGAGGCTCGACGTGTCGACTCCCTCGATGAGGACCGACCCGCTCGTGGGCGCGTCGAGCGTGCCCATGATGTGCAGCATCGTGGACTTGCCGCTGCCCGATGGTCCGACGACCGCCACCATCTCGCCGTGGGAGATCTGCACCGACACGCCGTCCAGCGCCGTCACCGGCGGTGTGCCGGGATACAACTTCGAGACCTGGCGCAACTCGAGCGCCGGTGACGGCTCCTCGCGCGCCGGCGGGTCCGAACCCTCTCCGCCGGCCACCCTCACCGCGGTACCACGACCGGGTCGCCCTCCTGCAGGCCGGCCGCTCGCACTTCCACGTCGCCGTCGGCGAAGAGCCCCGTCTCCACCCCGACGAGGACGGTGGTGCCGTCGGGTTGCATCACCTCGACGGCGTAGCCGCCCTCCACGAGGGCCAGGAGAGCTGTGGCGGGCACCACGAGGGCGTCGCGCACCAGCGTCTCGACAATCTCGACATCCACCGACGCGCCGATCCAGACCACCGGGGCCGCCTCCGCGAGCGTGATCGTGACCTCCACGAAGCCTTCGCCCTGCGCGTCGGTGAGCGGGGCGGGGTTGATGGCCGCGACGGTTCCGGCGATGTCGCTGTTGTCGGGCAACTCCACGTTCACGGTGCCACCCTCTTCGAGGAGGTCCCGCTCGGCCAGCGGGAGTTGGGCGATGACGCGCTGCGTGGTGGCCATCACCCCGTCGCTGGGCGCTTCGATCACTGTCAGCGCGGCGAGCGGGACGCCGGCTCCGATGTCCTGACCCACCTCGATGCCCGGCTGCCAGGAACCGATCTGCACCGGGCCGGACACGAAGAGCACGTCGGCTGTCCCGACCTCGCCGTCGATGTACGTGCCGAGCGAGCGCTGCCAGGCCCGCACCGCGTCCCCGGTCGCCTCGTCGAATGCGCCGTCGACGCTGAACCCGCTGGTGTCACCGAAGCCCAGAGCGGCGAGATTCTCCTCGAGTTGGTACACGTCGGGACCTTCATCGCCGCGGGACATCGTGCGGAACGCGGGCGTGCTGCCGTACATGACGACCTGGGCGCGGTAGCCGTCGGCGAGGTCCGCGACATCACTGCGGGCTCGGGCGAGAGCCGCCTGAGCACTGGTGACCGACTGTTCGAGCGCGTCCACCTCATCGGGTGTGAGCGGGTCGAGGAGATCCCGAAGAGTCTCCTCGGCGGCGAGGACGGCGGCTTCGGCGGCGTCGATCTGGGCCTGCGTCGCACCGGCGAGGAGGTCGGCGAGGTTCTGTTCGGCTTGGGCGAGGCGGCTGCGGGCGTCGGCGAGGGCGGCTTCGGTGGGGTCTTGGAGGTCTTGGAGTGTCTGCCGGGCGGCCAGCACCGCGGCCTCGGCGGCGTCGACGTCGGCCGGTGTTGCCCCCGTCAGCAGGTCGCTGAACGTCTGGAAGGCGGTGGCGACGGCGGCTTCGGCCGTGTCGATGTCGCTCTGGGATGCGCCGGCGTTGAGGTCGGTGAGGTTCTGTTCGGCTTGGGCGAGGCGGCTGCGGGCGTCGGCGAGGGCGGCTTCGGTGGGGTTCTGGAGGTCTTGGAGTGTTTGCCGGGCGGCCAGGACGGCTGCTTCGGCGGCGTCAATCTCGGCCTGCGTCGCGCCGGCGTTGAGGTCGGTGAGGTTCTGTTCGGCTTGGGCGAGGCGGCTGCGGGCGTCGGCGAGGGCGGCTTCGGTGGGGTTCCGGAGGTCTTGGAGTGTCTGTCGGGTGGCGAGGACGGCGGCCTCGGCGGCGTCGATGTCGGTCTGGGAGGGTCCGGTGAGCAGATCGCTGAGCGAATCGGTGGCGCGCGCCAGTTGGGCGCGGGCGTTGGCGTAGTCGGCGCCGTCGGGCTCGGGAATGCTGGCGAGGAACTGCGCGGCCGCTAGGACCAGCTGCTCGGCTGCTTGAGGATTCGGCGGAGGGTCTTCACCCTGCAGGGCAGCGACCGCCTGCTGCGCCGCAACAAACCGCTGGCGGGTCGCGGCGATTTCCGCCGCGTCGTCCGCGAGGACCGCTTCGATCAGCGCCGTTTCAGCGGCGGCAAGCTCTGTTCGAGCGGCCTCCTGTTCTCGAAGTTGCTGGCGAGTCTCCACCAACTCGCTGGTTGCACGGGATAGCTCCGCCTCCGCCGCCGGCCGGAGTTCCTCGGCGATCTCGACGAACTCCTCGAGTCTGTCGGCCGCGGTGAACACGGCGGCTTCGGCGGTGTCGATGTCGGTTTGTGACGGTCCGGCCAGGAGGTCGATGAGGTTCTCTTCGGCTTGGGCGAGGCGGCTGCGGGCGTCGGCGAGGGCGGCTTCGGTGGGGTTCTGGAGGTCTTCGAGTGTTTGCCGGGCGGCCAGGACGGCTGCCTCGGCGGCGTCGATCACGGCGTGCGTCGCTCCGGCGAGGAGGTCGGTGAGGTTCTGTTCGGCTTGGGCGAGGCGGCTGCGGGCGTCGGCGAGTGCAGCCTGGGTGGGGCTCCGGAGGTCTTCCAAGGTCTGTCGGGTGGCGAGGACGGCTGCCTCGGCGGCGTCGATGTCGCTCTGGGATGCCCCGGCCAGAAGGTCGTCGAGATTCTCCGCCGCGGCCTCCACAGCGGCTCGAGCCGCGTCGACATCTGTCCGGGATGCGCCGGCGAGGAGGTCGGTGAGGTTCTGTTCGGCTTGAGCGAGGCGGCTGTGGGCGTCAGCGAGGGCGGCGTCGGTGGGGTTCAGAAGGTCCTCGAGTGTCTCGCCGGCGGCGAGGGCGGCGGCTTCGGCGGCAGTGACATCGGCGGCGCTCACTGGTTCGAGAAGGTCGTCACGCCTGTCGGTGGCTTCTGCCAGCGATGCTCGGGCCGAGGCGACGGCGGCCGCGGATGCTCCGCTCAGCGCATCGCTCAATCGTTCCTCGGCATCGAGTAACCCGCTCTGGGCGGCGTCCAACCGCTGTTGTGCATCCGCGATCTGCGCGGCCGTCGGGCTGTGCAGGACGACGTACAGTGGTTTGCCGCGCTCGACAATCGCTCCTTCGGCGGCGAGTTCGCCGAGCACCCCGCTGCTGCGGGCGGCGAGGGTCACGGCAGCCGCATAGTCGAGCGTGCCGGAGATCTCCAGGTACTCGGCCAGATCGCGTCGTTCCACGGGAGTCGTCGTGAGTTCGACCTGCTGTGTCGATTCGCCGTCGTCAGAGCCGGATCGGAGACCGACGACCACTGCCGCGCCAGCCCCGGCGGCGATCGCCAGGGCCGCCAAGCCGAGCAGCAGGCGGCCTCGCCTGCTCTGCGGCCGGTTCATGAGTTTCGCCCGCGCCCACCGCCGCCGAAGCGGATGTCGACCTCCTCCTGGCACACCTCCAGGGCTGCGGCCACGTCCGGGTCACCAAAGTCGATGGCGTCGCCGAAGGGGCCGCCACCGGGACCGTCATCACCGCCACCGGGGCCGTCATCACCGCCACCGCGGCCGAAGTTGCTGAGATCCGGGTCGCCCATGTCCACGCCGTTGTCGCGCATGCACCGGGCGAACTCCAGCAGGGTGTCCTGCAACTCGGTGGTGTCGAAATTGCCCGAGCCGGGCCCGAAGGACAACCCCTCGAGCAGATCCTCGCACGCCTCGCGGGCCGCGGGGAGATCGGGATCCCGACCGAGTTCCTGTAGTGCGCCGGCGCCACCGGTGCCCGGCCGGAATCCGAATCGCACGGTGCCGTCCGCTTCGACGACGGGATCCGGGAAGTCCACGCCGTTCTCGCGCATGCAGTCGGCGAATCGCAGGAGCCGCTCCTCGTCGGTGAGGTCCTCCTCTCCGCTGCCGTTGCCGGTATCCGATGATTCCGGCTGGGTCGTCGTCGTGGCCGAAGGGACGTCTCCGGTGCCCCCGCCGCCCACCGTCGCGGGGATCGCCGCGGCAGTCGTGCCGGAAGTCTCCGGCGTCGCCCCGGTGTTCGCCGCAGCGGTCGTCTCGGGGGTAGGCGTGGCGGTCGTCTCGGGGGTAGGCGTGGCGGTCGTCTCGGTGGTCTCCGGCGGCGAGTTCACGATGCCGGAGGCGGCGACCTCCTCGGGTTCCGGCACCGTTTCCACCACAGGGGCTTCATCGACGAGCGTCGCCAGGCCGCTGGACTCTTCCTCACCGCCGCAGGCGGCGAGTACGAGCGCCAGCGCCGCGACCGCCGGCAGCAGGGTGGTCCGAAGTCTCGACACCTTGGGCTCCCTTCCTGGTCTGCCGCAACGGGTGCGGGGACGCCTCATTGGCCGTCTCACACCGTATTGAAGTGGGTCTTTGTAAGAGGCGGGTGAGAGGCACCGAAGAATCGAGCGTAATCCGAGCGCCGTCGCCCGGCCGTCCGGCGCACTTCGGCGGGGTGCATGCCGGCGGCTCGACCGGTCTCCGTGCATCAGCCGAGTTCGTCGAGCAACGCAGCCGGCAAGTCACCGGTTTCCAGGGTCCTCCTCCTGCCGTCGTCGGCAGTGATCGCGCCGTTCATCACAGGACGGCGATGGGTTGTTCCGGCGGGGTCGAGCCGTCGAGGGGCGGGCTGGGAACCTCGCTACGGGCGCTGCGCCGGTGGATCACGGCGAACAGCGCGGCGACGAGAACCGCGGAGGCGGTGAGCGCGAGCAGGCTGGCGTCGAACCCGCCGGTGGCGTCACCGAGGGCGCCCACGGCGAACGGGCCGCCGAAGCCGCCGATCTCACCGGCCGTGAAGAACAGCCCGCTGGCGATGCCCATGTTGCGGCCGTCCACGCCGGGCACACGCATGAGCGCCAGCAGGCACAGCCCGATGAGCCCGAAGCGCAGGATGCCGATGAGCACCAGGAACGGCGTCGAGGCGAGGCCCGAGACCAACGTCAGCATGGCGATGACGGCTCCCAGGCCCAGCGACACGCCCACGGGCGCGGCCAGCGGGTAGCGGTTGCCGAGGCGCGGCAGCGTCAGCGGGCCCAGCAACCCGGCCGCGTACGCCGCCGCCGTCAGGTAGCCGGCGTTCTCGGCCGACAGCCCGCCGTCCTCGATGATCTTCGGCAGCCAGTTGTTCAGGCCGTGGTTCACGAAGAAGACGGCGACGGCCATCGCCAGCACCAACCGCATGACCGGATTGCGTGTGAGCGCGACCGCGCCCGCTCGCTCGCCGATCCCGCCGGTCGGGCCCGGGCCGGGCTGCGGCGTCGAGGAGTCGACGCGGGCCGTCAACAGCAGCCACAGGACACAAACGGCACCCGTGACCGCCGCGAGCACCAGCGGCACGCTGCGCCAGCTGCCTCCGGCGACGGGACGGATGACGCTGTTGGCCGCTGCAAGGGCGATGGCCTGTCCCACCACGGGGCCGGTCACATAGATCCCGGTGGCTTTGGCGCGCTCGCTCTCCCCGAACCAGCTCACGACGAGTTTGGGGGCGCCGTTGGAGATCATCGGGGCGCCCAGGCCGAAGATCCCCACGGCAACGAACAGGGTGCCGCCCCCGGTCGCCACCCCGCGGAGTACGCCCGAGAGACACATCAGCACGCCGCCCGCGAACAGTGCCCAGCGGAGCCCGATGCGGTCGAGCAGGCGACCGCACGGCACCGCGGCGAAGACGAACACCGCCGGCCAGGTCCCCAGGATGGCGCCGAGTCGGGACTTGCTGAGGCCCAGATCCTCGCCGAGAGGGGTGAGCACGGGCGCCAGCGACGACACGATCAGACCGAAGGCGACGTACATGGCCCAGATCCCGGCCAGTAGGAGCCAGCGTCGGGGATCCGGTGATGGAGCTGGCCGTGTCACCCCGGCGGGATCAGCGGGTCTCGGACGATGCCGGTCGGGGGCGTCCCCGGCGTATGCCGTTCGGGGCTCGATGCCCGGCGGCGGGGCGTTCTCGTCCCCGCCGGGTGACCTCAATATCCCAGGAACCGGAGGGCGTTGCGGGTGAGTTGCTCCACGTCGAGTCCGGCAGCCTCGGCTGCGCCCACCGGGTCCTTGGCGGCCATGTCGAAGGGGTAGTCCGAGCCGAGGACCAGGCGTTCGGCGCCGGTCACCGAGGCCAGGAAGCGGAGGTGGTCGGCGCTGTGGGTCAAGTTGTCCGCCCAGATGCGGTCCCGGAACACCTCGCTGGGGCGCCGGGCGCAGTCGGCGGACACGTCGGGGCGGGCGCCCCAGCCGTGGTCCCAGCGGCCCAGGATGCCGGGCGCGCAACCGCCGCCGTGCAGGAACGCCAGGCGCAACCCGTCGAGTTCGTCGGCGAGGCCGGAGAGGATCACGCCGCCGATGGCAGCTGCCGACTCGGTGGGGTTGCCGAGCAGGTTGATGAGGTAGTGGTGTCCCAGCCCGGGCCCGGGGAGCTGCATCGGGTGCACGATCATGCACATGCCCAGCCGGTGCGCCTCACGGAGGACCGTCTCCAGCGGGTCGGTCTCGAAGGAGACGCCGCCCACCAGCGGCGGCACCGTCACGCCGCGGATCCAGTCGATGTCCGCCAGGCGGCGCAGCTCCGCGATCGCCGCGTCCAGGTCCGCCAGCGGCAGCGAGCCCAGGCCCCGCAGCCGCTCCGGGGCCTGCTCGCACATGCCCACCAGCCCGTCGTTCACCGAGGCGACGAAGGCGGCGGCCCGGTCGGCCGGCGCGTCCAGGGCGAACGTGAACGGCGGCGGTGACATGGCCCGCACCGCCAGACCGTACGTATCCATGTCCTCCAGGATCATGTCCATGTCGTACATCGTCACCGTGCGGATGGACAGCGACAGGTTGCCCAGGTGCAGCTCACCGTTCACCTCCCGCAGTTGCAACTCGCCGGTGGCCGTCGGGATGGCGAGGCAGTTCTCGGGCAGCACGTGCGCGTGGATGTCGATGGGTCCGGATCGCATTGCTCTCCCCCGGATGGGCGACGGAATCCCGCACAAGCTAGCGGGCGCCCGCGCCGGCGCCCTCAGTCGTGAGGGTGGCGGTGGTGGAGGTCGGGAACGTGGGGATGGGTGTGGACGATCTCGGGGTGATCGTGCGGGTGTGAGTGCCGGCCACGGAACCCGTCTTCGTGGACGTGGTCGTGGTGGCCGTCTTCGTGGGTGTGCTCGTGGTCGTGTGAGAGATGTTCGTGCCGGTGCTCGTGCTCGTGCGCTGTCTCCAGCGACGTGGCAACCCCTACGACGGCGAGACAGATGGCGATGATTTGCACGAGGCTGATCGGCTCGCCGAGAGCCGACCACGAGAGTGCCGCGCCGATGAAGGGGGCGGCGGCGAAGATCACCTGGCCGCGTGCCGCTCCCAGATCGCGGGCTCCCTTGACCCAGAGCGTGATCGAGAGGCCGTAGCCGGCCATGCCGATGACCAGAGCGGCCACCAGCGCCTCCCAGCCCCAGTCCGCCACCCTTCCGGCGACGGTGAGCCCCAGGACGAGGTTGGCGCCTCCGGCGACGGCACCCTTACCGAACACCACGTGCTCGGGGGCGAGTTGCTCGATACGAGCCGTGACGCAGTTGTCGAAGCCCCAGCAGGCACAGGCGCCGATGATGAGCAGTGCGCCCAGGTCGACCGAGGCACCCGGGGACCAGACGAGCAGCACCCCGGCAGCTGTCACCAGTGCCGCAGCGGCCAGCAACCGTCGCCCGAGGTGCTCACGGAACAGGGTTGCCGCCAGGATCACCGTGGCCATCAACTCGGTATTCAGGAGGATCGACGCGGCAGCGGCGTTGGTCCGCGCTAGGCCGGCCACGAGCAGGGCGGGGCCGACCGCGCCGCCCGCCACGACGGCCGCGAGCGCCGGGCGCCATTCTGCGACCAGGGCAGTCCGTGGGGGTGGTCGGCGGACTGTCGTCGGCAGGACCGCCAGAGCGGCGCCAAGGTACAGCAGGCCGGCAAGCGCCAGAGCGCCGACCTCAGCGGCCAATCGCGAGGCAGCCGGTGCCGAAGCCCCGAACAGGATCGCCGCGAGGAGGCAGCGGACGACACCTCGCCGACTCATGGTGTGACGTCGGCCGCCGCTCGGTGCGGGAGCACGCTCCGACCGTAGTTGCCGGTGGGCTACCTCAGCCTTCTGAGACGGTGGTCAGTGCGTCGGCAATGAGGGTGCCGGTGCTGGCGGACGCCGCCGACCTGATCGCCGTCACATGAACGACTTCCTGGTTGACGACCCACAGAGAGGTCTACGTTCAGTCGTTACGGCCAGCGCCTCTCGAGTCGATTGGGCAACACCACATAGGCGTACGGGCCGCTGGTTTCGGATTGACGCAGGATGCCGTCCCAGTTGGCCATGAGCCGCCTCACGATTTCAGTGCCCGGAATGTTGGCGTTCGGGATTAGGAACAGCCGGAGTGTCGTGGCATCCAGTGTGTCTGCGTGATCGCGCGGGATCGCGTTGTCCTTGCTGATCGCGACCCATCCCTCGCGGTCTGCACGTCGCATCCACTCGGAGTCGGGCAGGCGTAGATCGCGGCCGTCGGTATACACGTCGACCATGGGCAACGCTATGTGCCCCCTTGCGCGTATCGCGTTAGCCACCATGTGGCGCCCCAAGCCGCGGTCGAGGAAGAAAACCGACCTCTCGGGATCAGACGGCTTTTGTTGCCGGCCAGATCGCATGGAGGGATTCGACGATGTCGTCGATCGGTACGTCGTAGTCGGCGGCGACCGATTCCAGGGGCTCTCCTCCCGCGACCCGCGAGCGCACGGCTGACAGTGGGGCGCCCCCCTCCACGAATACCGGATCACCTCCTGCTACGTCCGGAACCACCCGAAGCAAAGGGCGCTCTGTGACGGGCAGGATCAATTCGGTGGCCCAAGTCTCGCCGAACGTGATGCGTGTCAAGTACTGCTGGATGACCTCATGAAAGACCCGTTGGCCGGAACTCACCACGATCAACAGGCGCAACTGGAGATCCTTCTTGCTGGCCGCATAGTCGTACAGCACGTTTGCGCCATCGCTGAAGAGCTTCCTGGAAGCCAGCGCATGTTCAAGTTCGCCCTGGTCCACCAGCACCTCCAGTGCTTGGCGGATCCGCTGCAGGGGAAGACCGGTCTGCCGGAACGCCTGCACGACGGCGGCTTCCACAAGTCCGACAAATGGGATAGTCCGCCGATCTGCGTCGTTTGTGTCGAGCGCTGTGATCACAGGGCCCTTCCTGACTACCGGCCGCCCCGGAGGTCGTCTCTCGTAGCCGCGTGCCCACGTCGCCAACGTCGAAGGAGGCATGCCGACATAGCGCGCGGCGCCGGTCACGGTGTATAGACGCCTGTCGAACCGCTGGTCGCGCACGGCGTACCCTCCTGCTCGCCTCATGGCTCATCGTAGACATGTCGGCCGCTCCAGCCGAGGAAAGCAGAGACATCGCCTGTCCGGAGATGTCCGTTGGGAGATGCCCGGCTCTGTAATACAGCGCGAGTTCTGGTCCGATGACCCCGCGGCGCGTCTGGGTCGAGCAATCGATCCACTGAGATCAATAGGGTCTCTTCCGTGTTCGAGGAAGAGGTATCAGCAACTGCCGCTGGCCGGCGGCGGGGAGGCCGCCGACGGCGCTCGTGGGCCGTGCGGTGGGTGCTGGCGGGTGCCGTTGGGTTGGCGTTGGGCTTGGCGCTCTGGGGATCCCTGCGGGAGACGACCCCGGTGGGGTCGTTCGTGACGGTGACGGCGGTTGGCTGCAGCGGTCGGGCGCACGCCAGCGGGTTCGCCGTGGCGGATGACCTCGTTGTGACGGCTGCGCACCCGGTCGCCGGGCGGCGCCAGGTTGCGGTCACCGACACCGGTGGGCGCAGCCGGGACGGCTTCGTGGTGGCGCTGGATCCGGCGCTCGACGTGGCTGCGGTGCGTGTGCCGGGGCTCGGCGCCGAGCCGGTCACCGTGGCCGTCGGCGACGACGCCGCGCTGGTGCCGGCCGGCAGCCGCGGCGTCGTCGCGGCGATGAGCGACGCCGGCGTGCTCACGCCCAAGCCGGTCGAGGTGATTCGCCGCGTCCGCACGAACATCGAGGACGTGTACCGCACCGTGCGGGTGTCCCGGCGTGGGTTGGAGTTGCGCTTCGACGGCGCCTACGGGGACTCCGGGGCCGCCGTGCTGAACGGCGACGGCACTGTCGTGGGCATGGTTTTCGCCACCTCGCGGTTCCGGGAGGACGTGGGCTATGCGGTGCGCGCCGTCGAAGTCCGGGGCCTGCTGGCACAGGTCGCCGAACTGCCCCTGCGCACGGCCTGTCCCTGAAGGGGCCGCCGGGCTCAGTCGCCGTTCAGCGGGAAGCTCAGCGCGAGAGCGGCTTCCCCGGGTCCGAGAGGTTCGCGGCGGCCGGGCTCAGTCGCCGTTCAGCGGGAAGCTCAGTTGCTCGTGTCCGGGGCCGCCGCGCCCGTCCAGCGGGACGTAGCCCGGCACCTCGTCGTGGTGGGTGTCCAGGTAGATCTTCGCCTCCGGGGGGCCGCAGAACGGCCGGTGGCTCCAGCGGATCTCCACATGTCCACGCGCCTCGCCCCGCTCCCCGCCGGGGCGCTCCCGGTAGCGGGCTGTCCAGTTCACCCGTGGCTGGCCGCGCCCGTCGGGTGCCACCCGCAACGACCTGAACTCGAAGGCCTGCCGCCACTCCCAGGGCGTCATCACCCGCAGGCGCATCGTCCGCCGACGATCGATGCCCAGGATGTAGTAGGTCGAGGAGTAGATGCGCAGCAGCCGCCACAGCACGCGCTCCTGCTGCGCCGGCTCCCGCAGCGCCTCCTGCCAGCGTTCGGCCGAGGCCGTGCTGACGGCGTCGATGAGGGCGTCGTACGGCTTGCGCAACTCGCCGGGCATCCCGCGGCTGCCGTGGGCACGGAAGGCGGCCCGGAGTCGCTCACGCTGGGTGGAGTCCAGCCAGCCGGGCGTGTCCGGCATGTCTTCCAGGTCGAGCAGCTTCAGCGCGCCGCGGTACAGCGCCAAGTGCTGGCGAGACGCCACCTCGGCGAACCAGTCGGGGTGTCTCGCCTGTGGTGATGGGGCGAGGATGTCCTCGAATACTCGCGCCGGGGCCGTGTTGTGCAGGATCTGCGAGAGGTACTTGCAACTGATCATGTAGACCCTGTCGATGAGCAGGTCGGCGGGGACGGCTTGATCACCCGGTATGCGCCGGTCGCCGCTCCACTCGATCAGCCGCGGTGTCCGCCCGTCCAGGCCCGCCGGGTGGCCGGCGAAGAACGCCCCGTTGGCGAACGCCGCGAGGGCGATGCCTGCATGCTTGCCGGCGGCCAGGATCCGCTCGAGCTGCTCCCAGGACTCACCCTCGATGTCCAGGTTGCCGGGACGCTCAGCCAGCGCCTCCTGCAGCGAGCCGGCCCCGGTGACCCCCAGCGCCGTCGCCAGCTCGGTGATGGTCGTCCGGTCGTCAGGCACCGGAATCGTCGAACAGGAGCGTGAACTGCAACTCGAACTCGATGGGGTTCGCCTCCGAGTCCGGCCCCCAGATCGGCTCGTCGGGGTAGCAGTCCACGACATGGCCGGTGGCGTCCATCCATGTCACGACTGCATCGGCCCATCGGCGCTCCAGGAGCGCGCTGCGGATCTCGCCGACACTCGAACCGAGTTGGCCTGGTGGTGTCCTGGCTATGACGTGGCGGGCAATGGCTTGACCGATGCTTTCGGTGTCCTCCGCGATCAGCACTTGACCGGGGTCACCGTGGTGGATCAGGGCGTACGTGACGCGCGGTCGCTTGCGTTCCCAGTCGACGAGGTCGCTCATCGTGCCGTGATCAACCTCGTGCCAGGGCTACGAGGCGCGCCACCGCGCCGGGTGCGCTGAGATCGATGATTTCTCTGATCTCCTTGGCGCTTCCGGTAACACCGGCGAGGGCGCCGTGTCCGGGGGTGCCCGGCGCCGGCAGACCGGTCGTGAAGATCACGAGAGGGGCGGGGTCCGACTGGTGCAGCATGGTCGCCTTCCCGATCGTCTTCCAGAGCAACGCATTCGACTCCAGTCCCTGCTCGCGCACCTGCGCGAATGTGCCGGCTACGTCGAAGCGCCAGAGGACGCCCTGCTGGTCACGAGCAGAATAGCTGAGCTTTATATTATCTGAATATATGACATCTCTTTTGATTTCGCCGAAGCCGGCCTCGTGGATCAGGAGGCGCGCCAGGCGGCTCGCGCTGGAACCCTCGTGCAGTTCGCGGAGTTGCAGATCCTCGATGTCCGACCGTGATCCGTTCATCTTCGCCGGGATCGATACTTCCCAGCGCCGAAACCCGTCGTGGTCGCCCCCGCACGCCCGCTCGGCCTCGACGCGCCGCCGAGCGAGGGCGATGTAGTCAGCGTCGGTATCGAAGCCGACATAGTGACGGCCGGTCCGCACCGCTGCCACCGGCGTCGTGCCTGCGCCCGCGAACGGGTCCAGCACGAGGTCGCCGCGGTAGGTGTAGAGATCGATGAGCCGTTGCGGCAATTCGACCGGGAACGGTGCCGGGTGCCCGACGCGCCTGGCCGACTCCGGGCGGATCTCCCACACGTCGGTCGTGGCCTCCATGAACTCATCGGCGGTGGCAGAACCCACCGCTGGCAGGCTGGCAGCCGCTCGCGCTGGCGCCCGCCGTGCCCGGTCGAAGCGGCCCTTGGAGGCGATGACCACACGCTCGGTGAGGTCTCGCAGGACCGGCGAGCCCGGCCGCTGGAACGAGCCCCAGGCGCAGCTGCCTGAGGCGCCGCGGGCCTTCTGCCAGATGATCTCGCCGCGCAGCAGCAGCTGCAGGCGGTTCTGCAGTATGTCGATGACGTCGGCCGACAGCGAGCGGTACGGGCGTCGCCCCAGATTGGCGACGTTGACGGCAATCCGCCCGCCCGGCTCGAGCTTGCGGACGCACTCGGCGAACACGTCGTGCAGCATGTCCAGGTAGTCGATGTAGCTGGCGGGGATGTGGCCCTCGCCGATCGCCTCCTCGTACTCCTTGCCGGCGTAGTAGGGCGGCGAGGTGACCACGAGGGCCACCGAGGAGTCGGCGATGTCGCCGTGGCTGTCCATGTCCCGCGCGTCACCCACCCAGAGCCGGTCGACGCAACTGGGCGGGGCAACGTCGGCGTCCTCGCTGATCTCCGGCACCGGGAAGCGGCTGTAGAAGGCGGAGGAGTCGTGGCCCTCACGGCGCCCCACCCCGAAGTTGGAGGTGGCGGTGCTCTCACGCCGCCGCTCTGGTCTGCTCACGCCGCCTCCGATGGGGTCCCGAGGTGCTGGTCAACCGTGGCGCGCTGCGGAAAACCTCCCGGTCAACACCTGTGCGCAACCTACACGAGTGATGTGACAGTCTTGTGGAATCCGAGGGGAAGAAGGCCCGGTCGGCGGTGGATACGCAGGACGGGCGGAGGTGAGACATGAGTGAGATCCGGCTGGTGCTGTGTGGCGTGGGCGGCGTGGGGCGGAACGTCGCCCGGCTGGTCCTCGATCGGCGCGGTGGAGACGTGGTGGCGGCCTACAGCCGCAACCCCGATCTGGTGGGCGCCGACCTCGGTGAGCTGGCGACCGGCGAGCCGAGCGGCGTCACCGTCACCGACCGGGACACTGCCCTGGCGGTGCCGGCCGACGTGCTGCTGATCGCCACCACCTCGTTCATTGCCGAGGTGGCCGACGACATCGCCGCGGGGGTGGACGCCGGGCTGAACGTCATGTGCACCGCCGAGGAGATGGGCTACGGCTGGGCCATCGATCCCGACTTCGCCGCCGACATCGACGCCGCCAGCCGGCAGGCCGGCGTCACCGTCATGGGCGCCGGCGCCAACCCCGGCTACATCTACGAGGTGCTCGGCTTGGCGCTGACCGGCGCCGCCGCCCGGGTCGACCGCATCGAGGTGCGCCGGGTGGTCGACCTGTCGCGCTTCAGCGGCACCGTGCAGCGGCGCCTGGGGTTGGGCTTCGAGCCCGACGACCACGCCGCCGGGGTGGCGGCCGGGCGCATCTACGGCCACATCGGCTACCCGCACACGATGCGCACGTTCGCCCGGCGCTTCGGCCGCACGGTGGAGCGGTTCACCGAGACCATCGACCCCATCCCGGCACCGGCGGCCATCGACACGGTGGCGGTGCCCATCGGGCCGGGTCAGTCCGCCGGCTTCGAGCAGGTCACCTCGGGCTACACCGACGATGGCGACGAGCCGTGGTTCCGGGCCACGTTCCTCGGCCACGTCGACCTGGCCTCAATCGGCCTGGCGCCGGAGGACTCCTACAACGTCATCGGCGATCCCGACCTGCACGCCGTCGTACGCCCCGGCTTCAACCCGCAGATGACCACGATGGCGGTGCTGGTGAACATGCTGCCCCACGTAACCGCCGCCCGGCCCGGCCTGCTGTCCATCACCGACCTGCCGATCCCCACTCCCTGGGGTTGACCTGGATCTCGGCCTCCGCCGGGATGGCGGTGGGGGCGCCGATCCCCGCCCCCTGGGGCTGATCTCCCCACACCGCCGGCGTCCTTTGACGCCCGCGAGAGCAGCGAACTACCGTGGGCGGAGTCTGCGCCGACCCGGGGGTATGGCAAGAGCCGTGCAGGGCCGGAGCAGGAAGGGGGAGGGGGATCCCATGCGGCGTTCGAGCCGATTGCGCAAGCTGTTCCTGTTGGTTGTCTCTGTGACGGTGATCTCGATGATTGCCGCGGCCTGCGGCGCCGATGACGAGGAGGCCGTCTCGCCGCCACCGGCGCCCGCGGCCGAGCCGGCCGCGCCCGACGCCCCGCCGCCTCCCGAGCCGGCGGAGGCCGCCGAGCCCGCGGCGCCTGCCGATACCGATGACGACACGATCCGTCTTGGGTATATCTCCGGTGGTGATGCGGATCCGTTCGTGTTGATTGTGACCGAGTCGATCCGTGTCGAGGCGGCGAAGGCCGGCGTGGAGTTGGCGGAGTGTGACAGCAATTTCAGTGCCGAGGAGGCCTTGGAGTGTGCG
>LXNJ01000040.1_pt1 | contig 84200 bp, 72 predicted proteins | sample 809081 | NCBI WGS metagenome assembly LXNJ01 (sample SAMN04870510, study PRJNA318959) | sponge metagenome | biome: sponge; feature: marine sponge reef; material: water | host: Petrosia ficiformis | place: Greece: Milos, Mediterranean Sea | collected 2013-05-29 | depth 5-7 m
GGGAAAGCCCGATTCGCCTCTCTCCGATTTCATGGACAAACGACGCCCGAGCATGTAGATTGACGGCGCATTCACCGACTTATCATTTCTCGGTTCTCTTCTCATTGGGAGCAAGCCATGGCGGAAGCCAAAGACATGGGCGGCGCCGTAGTAGGCGAGTCCCTTCCCTTTCTGGACGACCCCGAAAAGGCGGCGGGCGCCGCGGATTATCTCGACGACCTCCAGCTTCCGGGAATGCTGGTCGGCAAGGCGCTTCGCAGCGAACATGCGCACGCCGGGATTGTTTCGGTCGATGCGAGCGAGGCGCTGCGCGTCCCCGGCGTCGTCACCGTTCTCACGGGAGACGACTTGACCGACTATCCCTGCATCACCGCCCATAATCGGGCCATGCCCGTCATCGCCCACGACAGGGTGCGCTACATGGGCGAGGTGGTCGCCCTCGTCGCGGCGGAGACGCCAGAGGCGGCCGAGGCGGCGACGTGGCTGATACAGGTCGAATACCGGCCCCTGCCCGTCGTCTCCTGTCCGCGCGCGGCGATGGAAGAAGACGCGGAAGTCATCTTCCCCGGCGGCAACGTGCTCAACCAGGCGAAGATACGGAAAGGGGACGTCGATGAGGGCTTCGGGAAGGCCGACGTGATCATCGAGAACGAATACTCCACGCCTTCCGTCGATCACCTCTATCTCGAAGTGGAGGCGGCCTGCGCGAGTCCGAACCCCGGCGGCGGTGTTCAAATCTGGGGTTCGACCCAGCAGCCCTTCCTGGTGCGGCAGAACGTCGCACGGATTCTGGATCTTAAGGGCGAGAGCTCGGTTCGTTTCGTCCAGACGACCACCGGCGGAGCTTTCGGCGGGAAGAGCGAGGCGAGCTTGGACGTGTGCCTGCGCGCGGCAGTCCTCGCCCGCGCCGCGGGCAGGCCCGTGAAGCTCGTCTATTCGCGCGAGGAGAGCATGATCGCCTCCACCAAGCGCCACGCCTCTTTCATCCGCTCGAAAACCGGAGCGACGAAGGACGGTCGTCTCGTGGCCGTTCAGGTGGAAGTGTGGCTGGACAAGGGTGCGTACGTGGCCAACGGGGGGGACAACCCGCCTGCGTTCAAGCGCGCGACCTACCATGCCGCGGGCCCCTACCAGGCGCCCCACGTGAAGGTGGACGTCCACTGCGTGCACACGAACCACCCCTACGGGGGCCAGATGCGCGGGCCGGGTTGCCCACAGGTGCACTTCGCGGGCGAGCAGCAGATGGACGAACTCGCCAGTGTATTGGGAATGGACCCCATCGAGATAAGGCGCGTGAACGGGCTCAGGGTCGGTACGCGGACGGCCTGGAACCAGCACCTGCCCGAGAGCGTCGGTTTTCTCGATACGCTGAAGGAAGTGGAGCAGGCTTCATCCTGGAGGAGCGAGGGGAACGGAAGAGCCGCGGACGGCCGCTTGCGCGGTCGCGGGGTGGCGAGTTGCCTCTACGGCACGGGCAACGCGTATTCCCCGGCCGAGGCGCACGTCTTCCTCACGGCGGAGGGCAAGGTGCAGGTGGCCGCCGGCGTCGTGGATTTCGGCCAGGGCAGCAAGACGGTGCTGTGCCAGATCGCCGCCGAGACGCTGGACATTCCCTATTCCGAGTTCCTGATGGAGAGTGTGGACACCGCCATCGACCCGTTCGGCGGCACGAGTTCGAGTTCGCGCATCACCATGCAGGGCGGCAAGGCGGTCTACAACGCCGCCATCAAGGCGCGCGAGGAGTTGCTGCGCCTGGGCGGGATTCTGCTGGAGGCGGACCCTGCGGATCTGGAGCTTCGCGGCGGCGTGGTTCGCTCGCGCTCGCATGCGGAAACCCGGATCACGCTTGCCGAAATAGCGAAGGCGTATGTCGCCGATGAACTCAAGCAGATCGGCGCCGCGGACAGCATTCCGCCGCCCGCGAAAACCGACAAGGAGACGGGTCTGGGCGAGCCGTATGAGATCTACGGGTTCGGCAGCCAGGTGGCCGAGGTGCTCGTGGATGAGGAGACGGGCGAAGTGGAGGTCACCGGCGTCTGGGCCGCTCACGACGTGGGCCGGGCCATCAGCCCCATGGGCGTGGAGCAGCAGATCGAGGGCGGCGTCTACATGGGGGTCGGCTTCTGCATGATGGAGGAGGTCGTTCAGCGCGAGGGTCTGATGCAGAATCCCGACATGCACGGCTATCTCGCACCCACGGCGGAGGACGTGCCGGACCGGATGGCGTCCATCATCGTGGAGGATGGTTATTCGAACGGCCCTTACGGGGCGAAGGGCGTCGGGGAGCAGGTGACCGTGCCCACGGCGGCGGCCATCGCCAATGCGATTCATGACGCCACGGGCGTCCGGTTCCACGACCTCCCCCTGACGCCGGACAGGGTCGCGATGGCGCTCCTGAAGAAGAGGTCGTGATTCCGGGCTCCCTGCTCGGAAGGGTTCCTCCTCTTTCCTCAAGTGAAACAATCGCTCCCCCATTGAGGGGGCTGTTGAAAAACCCTGTTTGCGTGATTCGGCGTATGGAGTCGACCGGGGAGAGAGGGGTAGGGACAGGCCCCCGCGCCTGTCCTTGGCCTACGCGCCCTTCCTGTATCGGGGTGAATACGACCGACGGGCGGCCACGGGGGGCCGCCCCTACGGTCTCCATTCGAGGGAGTGCGCAGGGCTTTTTCGGGGATAGGGCAGACGCCCCTCTCGACCTAAAAACCAACCCCTCCTCCCCGGTCGCGTCGAACCCTCATTCCTCAATCGGGTTCGACCCCCGCAAACCGCCAACGCCTCTTTCCTCCCCCTGAGTAGCCGCCGAAGGTAGAACGTGACTGAGAAAGGAGCGTTTGTATCGAAGGTCAAAACCGACCGAGGAGGGAGGTTTTGTCCCGAGCCTGTCGAAGGGCGAGGGGAATCGAACGTCTCGCGCCGGGCGAGAATGCAATTCCTCCTTCATTCGTCGGAATTGACCTTCGATGCGCGGCTTCGCCGCTATTCAGGATGAGGCGGAGAGGGCTTTTTCAACAAACCCGGTCTGGCGACCCCTACGGTCCCTTCACACTTCGCGCGGGCGAGGCGAATTCTAATATATTGAGGTTTACGCCGAAATATGCTCCAATGGCATGAATTTTATAGAGGTTGACATCTCGACCATGTCCGACCCGCTTCTCACTATGCCGTCCGATTACTTGCCGGGTTACGAGCGCGCCCGCGCGCTGGATCCGGATTTGGCGGATGCTTACGTCGAGCATACCCTTATCGGTGATCCTTTGGCCGATGCGGTAATGGAATCGCTGGCTGAATTCGATCATGCCGAATCGCATCGCTTTATCAATGCGGGCATGGAGGGTAATGAAGCCGGTTTGAGAGAGGCCCCGGCTGCGCTGAAAGAGTTTTTTGACGTTGTGGCGAATCCCCCCCCGCTCGTTTCTGTCGATTCGGATAAAGCCCTGGCCGCCTCCCGCGCGTTCTACAAGTACTCCGATTTGTTTTTCGTAGGGCTCGTGTTGGATTCACTCGTCACCGGCCTGTCCGAGGGATTGAGTAAGGGATTCTACATCACGGGACGAACGGCGGGTAATCTACGGCGCGTCAAACAAAACACCAGGCACGTAGTGGAGATAACGTTGCCCGGCGGGCTCGACCGATTCGGCGACGGCTGGAAGCTGACCCTGCGCATTCGACTAATTCATGCACGATTGCGGCGTTTGCTGCTCGATTCGGGTGAGTGGGACGTAGCAGCGGAAGGGATACCGCTTCATATGGCGCACATGGCGTTGGCGGCCACCGGGTTTTCCGCCATCAACCTGCAATCGGCTCGGAAGTTGGGGGTGCCGTTGACCCAGGAGGAAAGCACGGGCTTCATGCGCATTTGGCATTACACTACCTGGTTGCTCGGTGTGCCGGAAAAGTTGTTGCTGTTCCAAAGCGAAGAGGATGCGCTGCATCTGAGAAAAATCGCCAAGGCTTGTGAGCTTCCGCCAGGCGCAAGGGCGGCCGAGGTGGCGCATGGTTACATCAATACGGTTCCTGAACTCCTCGGCATCACCAAACCGGCGAAACAAAAAAGGCTATTGAGCGCCCTTTTCCGAACCTCCCGCGCGTTGATGGGACACGAATTGGCCGATACCCTCAATTTCCCGAAACAGTCGACGATTGGCGCGTTGACGTTCGTGCGCATGCAACGGTGGCTCCAGATTCTGTGGTCCAAAATCATCCCGGGTGCTTCATCCCATGCCTTCAATAATTTCGCCGGACTGATGCAACGATCTGTCTACGATGATGCGGGCATTGAATATCGTATGCCCGATGCCGTAAAAGACACGGAGTCGACTCCGTGGTGACGGAAGAAGCAGCGCCGGAGACATCCTGGTTTCTGGACGCCTTTTGGCGAGTTGGCGGAACATCCTCCATAGATGACCAAAACGAAACTTCCACGATGTCCTTCACCCTCCAATCAGCCGCTATTCCGCCTTGTCGAAGTTAAATCCGACGAATTGCCGGCAGGCGGCGCATCACCCCGCTCGTTGCAAATTGAAGGATTATCCCTTTTCTCGTTCGGTAGCGAGCAGCAGTGGCGGGAGAAGCAGAAAATCGGCCAATAGTGCGAGCATCAGAGTGATCGCGACCAAGATGCCGAGCGTCCAGGAGCTCTCGAATCCCGAGAGAGCGAGCACCAGGAAGCCTGCGCACAGGACGACGGTCGTGGTCCACAACGCATGGCCGACGGAGCGTAAAGTATGGCGCACGGCCTCGGATACCGTGAGCCCGTCGTGGCGGGCTTGCTGATATTTGCTCAGAAAGTGAATCGTGTCGTCCACGATGATTCCAAAGGCGATTACGCTCGTCACAGTGCCGCCGAGACCCAGTTGGCCCACGATATAACCCCACAAACCGAAGCCCATGGTCAGGGGAATGAAGTTGGGTATGAGGCTGATGAGACCCAAGCGCACGCTTTTGAAAACAAAGAGCAAAATGAGCGAAATCAGACCCATGGCGATGCTCATGCCACTCAACATGCTGTTGATGTTTCGTTGGGAAAGGTAGGCCGTAGCTACGCTGAGACCCGTCGCTTGAGTGGCGAGCTGCGGCGCATTGGTCTGAAGCCATGACTGCGCCCGAGCGTCAAGCGCGCGCTGTTGGCTCGACGACCACCTGCCGCGGGCCTGGACGGTCATGCGCGTTGCGGATTTGGCGACGTCGATGCGGTCATTGAGGTCCATCCCGAACGGGAGGGAAAACTCGTAAAGCAGCAGATATTGCGCGGCGAGCTTGGGATCCTCAGGGATTTTGTAGAAGGCCGGGTCGTCGCCGTGCATGTTCTTGTTCAAACGCTTCATGATGTCCGAAAACGCCTGGACGTGGCTCACATCTGGTTGCTTTCTATACCATTCGGCGAAAGCTTCGACTTTTTTCAAGTATTCGGGATCGGTGATGCCGCCTTCGCGTCCCGATTGCAACGAATATTCCATGGATTCGAGACCCGTCAGGTTTTCGATGACGAAATCCGTATCGCGCCGGAACTGGTAGCGCTCGTCCAAATACAGCGTCCAGTTATCCGTCAACACGATTCGAAAAATACCCAGGCTCAGTATGATCGCTAGCAAGGAGACAAACAAAATCAGGAACTTGCTTCGCTCAACGACGAAGTCGCCGAATCGCTCGAAAAAACCGGGTCTACCGGAGCGATGGCGGGGTGCGCGCAACGGCAGAATGGAAAGCAGCGCCGGAAGGAGGGTCATCGAGTAGATGTAGGTGCACATTACGCCGAACGCTACGAGATTGCCCAGAACGCGAAAAGGAGGCGACTCCGATGTGTTCAGGCTCAAGAACCCGATCGCCGTCGTGGCCGAGGAAAGGAACACCGGCCAGGCGTTGTGGCGAAGTGATTCCGCAATTGCCGCCTTCTTGTCTTGACCCTCCATCATACCGAACAGGGTGGTTGTGGCTATGTGGATGGTATGGGCGACGGCAACCGTTATGACGATGATAGGCACAACGGCGTTGGCGGGTGAGAAGATCGTGCCAATCCAGCCGGCGAACCCCATCGTGGTGTTGACGGTGAATATAAACGTGGTGACGACGGCGAGGGTGGCGACCACCGAGCGTAGAAGAACGGCTGTGGCGACCACGACGATAAGAAACATGATCGGCACTAGATTTTGGACATCGTATTCAGTCGCTTTTGCAAGGGCGCGACTCAAAAAAACATCGCCGGTCAGGTAATAGGCCATGTTCGGGTTGCGCGCGCGGGCCTTGTCCGCAAGAGCGTTAACATAATCAGTAATCTCGATCATGGAGGCGTCTGAGTCTTCGGGCATGACGAATCTGATCGCCACTCCGCCCACGCGCCCGTCGTGGGAGACGAGGCGTCCGGCGATATCGCTTGCGTTCAGCGCGATCTTCTTGATTCGCGCGAGGTCGGCGTCGGTAAGCGCGCTCGCGTCATCGACGAGCGGCTCGACGATGAGGTCGTCCCCTTCCGCCCGGCTGTGGTTGTAGTTCGTGAGGGAGTCGACCCGGCTGGAGTGCGGCGTTTTCCAGGCGGCTTCCGTCAACTCCTCGATTGCGCCAAGCGCCTCTTTGGTGAATACCGACCCGCCTTTGGGCGCGATGGCGATGAACACCGTGTTGGATTCGGCATAGGTTTTCTCCAAAGCGTCGAAAGCGACTAGATAGGGATTGTTTTCACCGAAGAGAGAGCGGTGGTCGTTCGTGGCGCTAATGAAGCGAACGCCCGCCACCATGATGATCATGATCACTACGGCCAGCGCGACGATCAGCCACCGCCGGCGCAGAACGGCGTCGATGTATCGATTCAGTTGCACGAGCGTTATCGCCTCCTCGTCACGGGCCGGGCGTGGACTGTCTGTTCGGAGTGCGCCATACCCTGGAGCAGCTTACCACTTGCTTGACTGCGACGCTTTGATGTGGTCGGGCATACGGTAGCTGATTCCGCCCTCGTCGTACACCGAAATCTTGAGAAGCTGTGAGAAATTCTGGGATTTGACGATTTGTTTGCTGTGCAGGAATCGCAGGAAGCGTTGTTTCATCCGGAAACTGTAGAGCGTCAGCATCGTGGTCAGGCGGGAGTGCTTCGGGTACCCGAACTGACCCGCGAGTTCCTGCCCTATCAGCGCCGAGGAAAGGCGGTAGGCCAGATCCGTCAAATCTTCCTGTTCTTTCGGGTCCGTAACCCCCGCGACCGGCGCAATGGCCCTGATCAGCGCATTCGACATGGCGACCGAATCTTCGCCGGGAGGCGGTTCGCACATGTAGGCGATGTTGTATTTTCTCTCCGCGTCCGCCCCGTCGGTGTAGAGGATGGTTTCGGGTATCCCCATGAGATAGCCGGCGTAGCGCCAGACGGCGAGAACGCTCTCTTGCTCTTCGATGCTGAAGTTCGTTCCCACGAGTTTCGAGTATTTGAGCAGTTGCATCGAGAAGGTGGCGATGGCCAATCCCAGGTTCGCCGCGCTGAGCGGCGTGCCCCAGGCCTCAAAGTCCCAGTCGCCTGATTTCGCCAGCAGGCTCCTGATGCGCGCATGTACGAACCGGACGCGCGTGGAGAGCTTCCAGCCGTCACCGTTTCTTTGCAGCCCGCCGGGGTAGAATATCTCCATCAACTGGCGGTTGTTCTGCATGAGGCGCCGTGGGGTCGCCGCTACCCGTCCGGTCATGTTGAAGGACTTGGCGATGAGCGTCGAAAAGCCCTCCACCAGCACCCCCGTCACGAACGCGACGAGCATGAGGTCGACGTTCAGGTTGAAACAGCGGACCCCCGGCTTGAAGGCTTCGTAATCAAGCCAGGCTGGCTCTTCGAAATTCCAGAAGAAATCGCGCAGGGGTTGCGGCGCATCCCGCAGAACGCCGTCATGCCCTTCGATGCCGGACTCGATGAACGCGTGCAGGTCGTAGGCGGGCAGGGAGGACACCTCGTCCATTATCGGGTCCAGGAGGGGATCGCCGATGGTGGTGTGCCGGATGTAGAGGTCCGCCAGTTCCTGGTCGTGAAGACGAGCCTTTTTCTCGTAGCCTTCAACGTAATCGGATGGTATCTGCATCGCCGTAAGGTTTCCTCGAAAAGTTCATTCAGCGGCTTCCGCGAATTTCCGGTGAAACGAAGAACGAATCCAGCCAATTTACAATGGCCATATTAGTCTATTCATCCACCTCTTGCGGATCAAAGCGCTTGGTGAAAGTTCTCAAATATCTGGAAACGCTCCTATGCTCACGTGAAAGGATGTGCGCCGCCTTCCTTTATCGTATCTTTGCATTCTCTCAATATACCATCAAATACATTTACTGGAGCAAGAGAGATTTCAGCCGATTCCGGGGCGGTTTTTCCCGGCTTCCCCGTTTGTCCGCAATCCTCATGCTGGGATTCACCCGCAATCTCGAACCCTTTGCTCCCGGGTAAGATGAAAGCACGCTGTTACTTCTTCCGGTCGAGAGCCATCAGCAGGGTCGGCAGAAGCAGGAAATCGGCCAGGAGCGCGAATACGAGCGTGATCGCCACCATCAGGCCGAGCGTCCTGCTGCCGTGGAACCCCGATGTGGCGAACACCAGAAAGCTGAGTGATAAAACAGCCGTCGTCGTCCATAGCGCCTGGCCCACGATCCGAAAGGCGGCGCGCACGGCTCCAGGCGCGGGGAAGCCCATCCGGCGGGCTTTTTGATATCGGCTCATGAAGTGAATCGTATCGTCCACGATGATTCCGAACGCGATGGCGGTCATCAACGAGCCGGCAAAGTCCACCTGGCCGACCATATAGCCCCACAGGCCGAAGGTCATGGCGGCGGGGAGAAAGTTGGGCACGAGACTGATGAGCCCCAGCCGAACGCTTTTGAAAACCCAGATCAGGAGTAAAGAGATAATCAGCATGGCGATGATCGTGCCGCGCAGCATGCCGTGGATGTTTCTGAGGGATAGATGCGCGAAGATCATGGTGATACCGGATGCCTCGGAAGCGAATTCGGGTATGTTGGCGCGGAGCCAGGCTTTGGCGCGCTCGTCGAGTTCGCGCTGGTCCTTGGAGGATCGGTTGTGAACCATGACGCTCATTCGCGTCGTGGATTTGGCGACGTCGATGCGGTCGTTGAGGTCCATGCCGAAGGGAAGCGAGAACTCATACAGCAGAAGATATTGCGCGGCGAGCTTCGGATCATTTGGGAGCCTGTAATGGGCAGGGTCGTCGCCATGCATGTTCTTGTTCAGGCGCTTCATGATGTCCGTAAAAGCCTGGACGTGGCTCACTTCCGGCTGCTCCCGGTACCAATTGGCGAAGGCCTCGACTTTTTTCAGGTATTCAGGCTCGGTGATGCCGCCTTCGCGCTCCGCCTTGAGCGCGTATTCCAGGAAATTCATGCTGTTCAGGTTATCAAAGATGAAATCCGAATCGCGGCGGAACCGGTAGCGCTCGTCGAAATAGTGCGCCCATCTGTCGGTCAACTCGTTGCGGGGAATGCCTGTGATGAGGACAGCCGTCAGAATGACGACGAAACAGAGCAGGAACGCCCGGCGCTTGACCACGAAAGCGCCGAATCGGACGAAAAAAGGGGATTTGCCGGAGGGGATTCGGCGGGTGCGCAACGGCAGAACCGAAAGTACGGCCGGCAGCAGGGTCATCGAGTAGACGAAGGCCCACAGAACGCCGAGCGCCACGAGATTTCCCAGAATACGGGCGGGAGGCGAATCGGAGTAGTTCAGGCTCAGGAATCCGATCGCGGTCGTGATCGAAGTCAGGAACACCGGCCATGCGTTGCTCCGAAGCGATTCGGCAATCGCCGCATCCTTGTCCAACCCATGGCCCATGCCCAGCAGGGTGGTCGTGATGATGTGGATTGAGTGGGCGACGCATGTCGCCATGACGATGGTCGGTACGCCGGCATTTGTGGGGCTGAACACCGTGCCGAGCCAGCCCGCAATCCCCATCGTGTTGAAGATGACGAACCCGATCACGACGATAATGGAAAACGTGCCGAGAAACGAGCGCAAAAGAAGTGTGCTGATGACGACGATCATGACGAACACGATTGGAGCCAGGTAGACGAAATCATTGTAAGTCGCCACGGAGAAGGTGCGGTTGCTGATCACGTCACCGCTCAGGTAGTAGGCGATTTCCGGGTATCTTGCACCGGCTTTCTCCAAAATAGCGTTCAGGTAGTCGTTTATCGAGACCACCGCAGCGTCCATGTCGTCGGGCAGAACGAAAGTGACCGCCAGCCCGGCCACATGCCCCTCCCGGGAGACCAGACGACCGGGCAGATCGCGCGACTCGAGCGCGATTTTCCTGATTCGCGCGAGATCGGCATCGCTCAGCGAGCGCGCATCATCGACGAGCGGCTCGACAATCAGGTCATCACCCTCCGCCCGGCTGTGCGTGTAATTCGTCAACGAGTCGACTCGTCTGGAATGAGGCGTTCGCCAGGCGGCTTCCGTCAACTCCTCGAGCGCGCCGAGCGCCTCCCTGGTGAACACCGAACCGCCTTTGGGCGCGATGGCGATGAGCGCCATGTTGGATGTGGAAAAAATGTTCTCGAGCGCCTTGAAATCAGCGTACTGTGGATTTTCTTCGCTGAACATGATGCGGTAGTCGTTCGTGACGCCGATGAAGAGCGCGCCGGCACCCGTGAGCAGCATGATCAGCGTGGCGATCATGATAACCGGCCAACGATAGCGTAGAACGGCGTTGGTATAGCGGTCCAATAGTATGGAAATCATCGTCTTGGAATTTCTGTAGAGTATGGCGGCGGGTTCGTCAATTCAGGTCCACGGCGCCCTCGTCAAGGCCGGGCTTCCTTCGGATAATGGGGAGAGACGCGCAAGTGTTCTGCCTCATCTCCTTATGTGAAACTCGGGACACCTCTTCATTTGCAGTTTCACTTTCCGTCACAACGTCACAAGGATACTATGGATGGATTCTGTTGCGCGAGGGTTTGTTCAGCCGATTCCCAGATGATTCCTTCTGACATCCTCGTTCGCCCATAATTCCTGCGGCGAGGATTCATGGACGACTTTCCCGTTCGTGATGACGCAAACCCTGTCCACCGTCTTGACGGCGAAGGCGGCGTTTTGCTCCACGAGCACGACGGCGAGCCCTTCGGCCTTGAGCGATTGAATGGCGTTTCCGATGTCCTGGATGATCATGGGCGCGAGCCCTTCGGAGGGTTCATCCATGATGAGGCAGCTCGGGTTGGTCATCAGGGCGCGGCCCACGGCCAGCATCTGTTGTTCACCGCCGGAGAGCGAACCCGCCCGCTGGCCTGCGCGCTCCCCGAGGCGGGGGAAGAGTTCGTAGACTTCTTGGAAATCCCAGCGATAGCCCACGTCGTGCTCCTGTTGCGCCACCAGGAGGTTTTCGCGCACCGAGAGGGTCGGGAACACGCGCCTGCCCTGCGGGCACAGCCCGATTCCCATCTTGGAGATGTCGAAGCTGTTCGTGGTGGTGATGTCCTCTCCCCGGAAATGGATGGCGCCCCGCCTCGGCGGCACGAAACCCATGATCGAGTTGATCAGCGTCGTCTTGCCCATGCCGTTTCGGCCGAGAATACCCAGCGTCTCCCCCTCGTCGACGTGGATGCTCAAACCCTGCAGGACGTAGGAATCGCCGTAGTAGGTATGGATGTCCTCCACGCTCAGAAGGGTCGACACGTCACTCCGCCTTTCCGAGGTAGATTTCCTGCACCCTGGGGTCGTTTCGGATGTCTTCGCCGGGACCCTCGGCGAGAACCTCGCCGTAGTGCAGGACGCTGATGTGGGAGACCACCTCGAATATAACGTCGAGGTCGTGCTCGATGAGGAGAATGGCGATTTCGGGGTCGAGCGATTTCAGGAAATCGGCCATCTCGTGGGACTCTCCCGTGGCCAGGCCGGCGGAAGGTTCGTCGAGAAGCAAAACCTTTGGCTCACTTGCCAGTGCGAGGACGATTTCGAGCTGGCGCTGCTCCCCATGGGAGAGGTTGCGGACCTCCTGATCCCTCAAATGCCAGAAGTTCACGTCGCTGAGCAGCTTTTCGGCTTTTTCGTACACGTCCTTGTACTTGAAAAGCGGTTTCAGCATCATCATTTTCATCTTCCGCAAGCCCTGCACGGCGAGAAGGACGTTCTCGAGCACGGTGAGCTTGGGAAAAAGGCTGGTGATCTGGAAGGTGCGCGCCATGCCCAAGGCCACGCGCTTGTGGGTGGGCCAGCCGGATACGTCCTGTCCGAAAAGACGGATGCGGCCCGAAGTGAGCGGAAGCACGCCCGTTATCAGATGAAACAGCGTGGTCTTGCCCGCTCCGTTCGGTCCCAGGATTCCCCGACGCTCGCCGAGGTACAGGCGCAGGTTTACGTCCTCGACGGCGTGAAGGCCGCCGAAATGCTTGGTGACGTTCTCAAGCTCCAGCCCTGATTGCCCGTTCGCCAAAATGCGACTGCTCCTTCAAAAAGTTTACCGGCGCGAATCCGCCGCCCGGGCCGTGAAACCCGGACGGCGGGATAATTCGCCCTTACTTACAATGCGGGCACGGCGGGAACTTCTTGCTGTACACGGGGTCTTTCAGGAAATCCTTATCCGACCACTTCCAGAACTGACCCACGGCCGGGTAGGTCTTGATAACGAGGTTCCAGAGCGAGTTCGCCTTCACGCCCAGACCCAGGCGATCGCCCTTCACGCGCGTCACCCGGCGGATGTAGCTGTTGTGCACCGGGTTTCCGTAAGCGTCCAGATACACCGGCCCCCTGATGGCGTCGATGCGGATGGTCTTGAACGCCTTGAGGAACGCATCGGTGTTGTCCGGCTTGTAGCCGATCTTCTTGAGCGTGAGGTCCACCCACTGACCCGTGGTGTAGCAGGACTCCGAGTAGTAGGAGGCCATCTTCCCGTAGCGCTGCTGATACTCCTTGACGAACGCCTTGTTCTTGTCCGTCGTGAGGGCGGCGCTGTACTGCGAGGCCGTCACGTAGCCGAGCGCCTCGTCGCCCATGCTGGGCAGGATGAACTCGTCCGCGCTCGTTACGCCGCCGAGCATCGGCATCTTGAAGCCCGCGGCGCGGAACTGCTTCGGGAAAGCCAGGGACATGGGGCCGACCATCAGGGTGAAGATGGCGTCGGCGTCCTTGGGAATCTGCGGCAGATAGGGGCCGAAATCCTTCGTGCCGAGCTTCGCCCAGATCTTCTTGACGACCTTGCCGCCGCGCGCCTCGAAGGCCTTGTGGAAGCCGCCCACGGTCTCGTAGCCGAACGCGTAGTCCGCGCCGATGGTGACCACGTTGCGGTAGCCCTGGTCGTAGGCCCACTCACCGAGAGGATGGCTGTTCTGGCTGCTCGTGAAGCCGCTGCGCAGGAAGTGTTTGAAGAGCTTGCGCTGGGTGAGGTCGTCCGCCGCCGGCACGGGCGAGATGTAGGGCGTCTTGAAGCGGTTGGACACCGGCGCGAGCGCATACCCGGTGCTGGCGAGCAGGCCGCCGATGAACATGTGCACCTTGTCGCGCTTGATGAGCTTGAGCGCCTTGCGCACGTTCACGGCCGGCTTGCCGGTCGAGTCCTCGAGGATGAACTTGACGTCCAGGGGACCCATCTTGTTCTTCGTGTGCGCCAGGTACATCTTGAAGCCGTTGCTCATGTCCTTGCCGATCTGGGCGAAGATGCCCGTCATCGGCGCGATGAACCCGATGCGCACCTCGGCCGCCTGGGCGCTGCCGAAGCCGACAGAGAAGGTGAGGCCGAGCACTGCGATGATGGTGATAAATTTCCGTTTCATCTGTTTTCCTCCCTCATTTCGTCTCGAATCAGAGACGCGGTGCCGCGCCGTCCTCAACCCTCCGGGGTTTCCGACGGGGCGGCGGGTTTGCGGAACTTGCCGAACAATCCGAGTATTCCCTCGACGCCGTAGAGGCGTCCCAACATAATGGTGATAATGTAGATAGCGCCCAGAATCAGCGGCCAGCGCTCCACGTAGATGCTGATGAACTGCTGCAGCGAGCGGATGATGGCAGAGCCGATCACCGGGCCGATCAACGTGGCGGGTCCGCCCAGCGCCACCATGAAGAGCGCCTCGGCCGAGGTGATGAGTTCGATGTCCGGCGGACTCACGAAGAGGTTGAACAGCGTCCACATCACGCCCGAAACGCCGCTGAATACCCCTGCGATAATGAACGCGAGGTATTTGTGGAGCCAGATGTTGTAGCCGAGCATTTGCATGCGCTCCTCGCGCTCCCGGATACCGACCAGCGTTTTTCCAAAAGGGCTTCTCACGAACATGTACATCAGGCCCAGGCAGATCAGGAACACCGCGAGCGTGAAGTAGAAGAACGGCATTTCCGATTCCAGCGATATGCCGAACAGGGACGGCCTCCCCAGGACGTTGATGCCGTTGTCCCCTTCCGTCACCGCGCTCCAGCGGTATGCCAGACCCCAGATGACCATGGCGAGCGAGAGGGTGATCATCAGGAAATACACGCCCACCGCGCGGATGGCCAGAAAACCGAAGAACGCGGCGAAGGCCGTGGCGACGACCAACGCGAATATGAAGATGTAGAAAAGGCCCAGTCCCAGCGAGTCCGCCCACTGGAAGGCGGCGAAGGTCCACGTCCAGTCTTCTTTCGTCATGATGATGGCCGTGGTGTAGGAGGCGACGCCGAAATAGGCGGCGTGTCCCAGAGAGGCCAGCCCGGTGAACCCCAGCAGCAGGTCCAGACTCATGGCCAGGATGCCGAACACGAGGATCTCCGTCACCAGGCTCTGCATGAAAAGGTCGAGAAACGGCGTGACGACAGCGAGAGCGACGAAGACGCCCAGCACGATAAGCACTCTTCTTTTTTCCGCCAGGTTCTCCAGCAAGGCTTAACCCTTTCCGAACAGGCCGGTCGGCTTGATCGCCAGAATGATGGCCATGGGCGCGAAGAGCGCGAAATAGGAGAGTTCGGGAAACAGCGCGGTCCCGAAGTTCTCGATGAAGCCGACAACGATGCTGCCGAGGACGGCGCCGCCCAGGCTGCCGAGTCCCCCGATGATCACCACGGCGAACGCATAAGGGAGTATCTCGAAATCGAGCCCCGGGTAGACGCCGAAGAACGCGCCGCCCACCACGCCGCCCGTGGCGGCGAGCAGCGCCCCGATGGCGAATATCGACATTTGCACGACGTTGGTGTTGATGCCGATGCCGCGCGCCATCTCGGGGTCGTCCACCGCTGCGCGCATGATGGCGCCGAGGCGGGTGCGCTCTATCCCCAGGAACAGGGCGGCGGCCACGACGACGGCGATCACGATCATGAAGCCGCGGTACTGGGGCAGCGACAGGCCCCCGACGACGGCGCTGAAGTTGAGCGGCCAGGGTTGTTTGAGCATGAAGTTGTCCCCGCCCCAGGTGTAGAGCGAGCCGTCTTGTAAGATGAATGCGAAGCCGATGGTCACCAGCACCTGCGCGAGCGTGTCCTGTCCGAGGAGGCGCAGGAAAAAACGCTCGATGAACATCCCGCACAGCGCCGCGATGGTGAGCGCGACGACGATGGCGGCCATCATCCCCGGGAAGTTAATCCTGTCGACCGGTTTGACGGGCACGTGCGGGAAGAAGAGTTCGAAGAATCTGAAGCCCCATATCAGGCTGCACAAAACTTCCATTACGATGTATGCGAGGAGCAGCGCAAGTGCAGCGTGTTTGGGAGCGATGTATAGCGTGAGTCCCCGCCAGGCGAAATAGAGCAGGGCCCACGAAACGAGCTGGATGATTCTCGGCATCAGGCTCAGGGAGCCGAAAATGATGTTATAGAATTCCAGGGCGAGATAGCCGGCGAAGAGGAAAAATGCGGCGTGCGCGAGGTTCACGATGCGCATCACGCCGAAGATGAGCGATAGCCCGCTCGCCAGTAGGAACAAAATTGCGGCGTAGGAGAGGGAATTATAACTAAGGACGAGAATGTTCGCGAAGCTGAGGGTGGTCATTCATGTCTCGCTTTTATCCGCTGACGGTGCACCTTAAAAGCAAATCTCCCACTGCGCGTTACAGGGTCTTCAACCCGCCCGGAAACCCAGATGATATATGGTCCTGAGGCTTTCATTATGTTCACGATTCCAGGTGTGGGTCAAGTTGACGTGAAACGGAGTTTTTCCCGTTTCCGCCTTTTTCGCTGGCGAAAATCCACGCGGAAAGATAGAGTTTGCAGTGTTAAGCTTTTCCATTTTTGCGACTGTGGGCGATGCGCGTTTCGTATCTGTTAGGGTGATGTTTCATTCCGGTTAAATGGTCATGAGCGCCGAGATGACGGACGAAAGAATTTTCAGGAACGCCAGAATCGACTCAAGCGGCCCTTTGGTGGACTTGCGTGTCGCCGGAGGCCGGTTTTCGCGTATATCGCCGGGGCTCGAAAACGAGGCGGGATGCGAGGAAATCGATTTGGGCGCCCGCGTCGTGCTGCCCGCGTTCGTGGAGAGCCACATTCATCTGGACAAGGCGTTTCTGGAAGAGCGCGAGCCCAATCTTTCCGGCACGCTCGAAGACGCCATCTCCATCACCCTGGCGCTCAAGAAAACCGTCACGAAACAAGACGTCATGGAGCGCGCCGAGCGTGCGCTGCGTATGTGCATCCGTCACGGCGCCACCTGGTTTCGCGCGCAGGTGGAGGTCGACCCCATCGTCGGCCTCAAGGGTGTGGAAGTCGCCCTGGCGCTCAAGGAGAAATACGCTGGCGTGGCGGATTTTCAACTCGTCATTTTTCCGCAGGAAGGCATCGAGCAGCAGCCGGGAACGGAGGACTTGATGCGCGAGGCCATGCGGATGGGCGGGGACCTCGTGGGCGGAATCCCGTATAACGACCTGGACGCCGAGCGGCACCTGGACATCGTCTTCGCGATGGCCGAGGCGTTCGGCTGCGGCCTGGATTTTCATCTCGATTTCGCGGACGACCCCCGGGTGAGGAATATCGAATCCGTGGCCGCTCGCGCGATGGCCGCCGGTTTGCAGGGCAGGGTGGCCGTCGGTCATCTCACCTCCCTGGGCGCGATGTCGCTGGATGAGGCCGCGCCGGTCATCGAGCGGATTCTCGAGGCGGGCATCTCCGTCCTGCCCTTGCCTGCGACGGACCTGTTCCTGGGCGGCAGGGGGGAGGAGCCGCCTCGCTTCAGGAGCCTCGCCCCGGTCAAGGAACTGTTGAACGCGGGCGTCAACGTCGCCGCTTCATCGAACAACATCCGCAACGCCTTCACGCCCTCTGGACGCGGCGATTTGCTCGAAATCGGCCTTCTCCTCGCCCACACACTCCACATGAGCGGCGCGTCGGACAGGTCTGTGGTTCCCGAACTTTTCACGACCAACGGCGCGAAGGCGTTGGGGGTGGAGGAGGACTACGGCCTGAGGCCCGGCTGCGCGGCCGATTTCGTGGTGCTCGATTCGGTGAATTTAGACGATATCCTCATCGATCAGCCCGAGAAGAGGTTCGTGGTGAAAGGCGGGCGCATCATCGTGGAGAACGTCGCGCAGACAACCTGGCGGGAGATGGAATAGATGGGCGTGATCTCGGACGCGAATGCAGAAGCGCTAAGCCGCATCACCGAAGCGGAACCCGTCCTGGTGGACGTGCGCCCGGCGGGCGAAGTGATACCGGGTCTGGATGACGGCGTTCTCCTTCATGCCGGCCCCCCGATCGAGTGGGAGCGGATGTGTGGCCCACTGCGCGGAGCGATTGCGGGGGCGGCCGTCCTGGAGGGCTGGGCGGACGATTTGGCCTCGGGCGAAGCACTCGCCGCCTCGGGCGGCGTCGCCTTCCACCCGAATCATCATTTCGACGCCGTCGGCCCCATGACGGGCATCACCACGCGCTCGATGCCGGTGATGATCGTGGAGAACAGGAAATTCGGGAACCGGGCGTATTGCACCCTGAACGAGGGACTCGGAAAGGTGATGCGCTTCGGCGGAAACGACGAAGAGGTGCTGAACCGGCTTCGCTGGCTGGCGGAGCGTCTCGGGCCCGCGCTCTCGGACGCCCTTAAGGCCACGGGAGGGCTGCCGCTCAAGAGCATCGTCGCACGGGGGCTTTCGATGGGTGACGAGATGCACCAGCGCAACGTGGCCTGCACGAGCCTCTTCATGCGCGAGGCGGCTCCCGCGCTGGCGCGCGTCGTGAGGGAGAGCAAGGCGCTGGAAGAGGTGTTGTCCTTCATCGGCGGAAACGATCAGTTCTTCCTGAACGTCGCGATGGTGACCGGCAAAGCGGTGATGGACCCGGTGCGCGGTATCGAGGCGTCGAGCATCGTCACAGCGATGTGCCGCAACGGAACGGACTTCGGGGTGCGGGTGAGCGCGACGGGGGATGCGTGGTTCACCGCGCCGGTGGAGATGCCCGAGGGGCTGTATTTCCCAGGCTTCGGTGAGGACGACGCCAATCCGGACATGGGCGATTCCACGATCATCGAGACGATGGGGCTGGGGGGATTCGCCATGGCCGCGGCGCCCGCCGTCGTCGGGTTCGTGGGGGCGGGGAGCGCCGCGGACGCGCTGAATTTTTCGCGCTCCATGTACGAGATCACCCAGGGCCGAAACCCCGAGTGGACGATTCCGGCTCTTGATTTTCAGGGGGTTCCCACAGGGATAGACATCACCAAGGTGGTGAAGTTGGGCGTCACGCCCGTCATCAACACTGGCATCGCCCACAAGGAACCCGGCGTCGGCCAGGTGGGCGCGGGCGTGGTTCGCGCGCCGCTCGCCTGTTTCGAGCAGGCGCTCGAAGCCTATGGCGAGAAGATGGGCGTTGCCTGAGCGCCCTTAATTCTCCAGGCGCTCGTATTCGATGTGGGCGTCGATCAGGTACGGCTTGCCGCTCGCCAGTCCTTTTCCCATGGCCTCTTTGAGTTCCGCCGGCGTTTTCGCCCGGGTGGCGTCCACACCCATGGATTGCGCCATCTGGATGAAATCGAGTTCCGGCTCCTTGAAATCCATGGCGACGAATTGCCGGTGTTCCTGCGTTTTGCCGTCGAGCCTCAGGACTCTCTCTTTCAGAATCCGGTAGCTCTTGTTGTTCAGAATCACGAACACGGCGTCCAGGTCGTATTTCGCGGCGCTCCAGAGCGCCTGAATGGCGTACATCGCGGAGCCGTCTCCCGAGAGGCAGACCACGGGCGTATCGGGCAGGGCTTTTTTCACCCCCAGCGCGCTGGGCAGGCCCAGGCCGATGCCGCCTCCCTTCATGCCGAAAAGCGAATCCACCTTCCCCGCTATCGCGCTTTTCAAGCCGCCCCCGTGCCCCATGGTGAGGGATTCATCCACCAGCGCCGTCCCTTGGGGCAGGGCTTCACCGAAAGCGGCCTGGAATGTTTCCTTCGTCAGGGTGCCGCTGTCGTCGCCTGCCTTGGGGGCGATCTCTCTTCTGGAGGCCGCCAGTTCCTTCTCGATCCACGCGCGGCGCTCTCCCGCGCTTTGGATGCCCGCCTCACCCAGTTTCTTCTCCACCGCCCCGGTGAGTTCGACGAGCGTGGTTTTCGGGTCTCCCAGCATGGCGACGTCGACGGGGAAGTTCTTGCCGATCTCCCAGGGGTCCAGGTCCAGGTGAATGATCCGCGCGCCGCGCGGGGCCAGCGGACCTTCGGGCGGGAAGGAGAAGGTGTAGGTCTCCGTGCCGATGAAGAACACGACGTCCGCGTCCTCTATCTGGTCCAGCAGCGGTTCGATGGTGTTCAGGAGTTCTCCCGCGTACAGGGGATGGGTGAGTGAGACCGAGAGGGAATTCGGGCGGTTGTCGGAAAACACCTTCGCCCCGATGCGTTCCGCCAGCCGGGCGACTTCGTCCACCGCGCCCGAGCGGGTGACGCGCGAGCCGGTGACGATGTAGGGGTTCTCGGCTTCGGCGAGCATCTGCGCCGCGCGTTCGATGGATTCGGCAGGCGCGGGAAACGCGCTCGAAAGCCGCGTGGGACGGCCCGTGAGGCCTCCCGTCTCCGCGAGCATGACGTCGCCGGGCAATGAGAGGAAGACCGGACCCGTGGGCGGCGTGAGCGCGTATTTTATCGCCCGGCGGACGCTTTGCTCCAGATCCTCCACCCGGCGCACCTCGTAGGACCATTTGGTGAGCGGCTCCGCCATGCGCGGCAAATCGTCCCAGAGCACGGGTTCCGAGAGTTGGCCGCGCTGGCCCTGGTTGCCCGCCGTGACGATCAACGGCGTGCCGGCACGTTTGATGTTGTAGAGCATGCCCATGGCATTGCCGAGGCCGGGCGCCACGTGGAGATTCACCACACCCACGCCGCCGGTGGCGTATGCGTAGCCCTCCGCCGCGCCGATGGTGACGGACTCCTGGAGGCAGAGGATGTAATCGAGCCTGTTCTCGTTCACCAGCGCGTCCATGAGGGGCAGTTCGGTGGTGCCCGGGTTGCCGAACATGCAATAGACACCCTCGTCGATGAGTGTTTCCAGGAACAGGTCGGAGCCGTTGCCGCTATTCATGCGCTCTCCCTCACGAGAATTTTTTTGGACTCAGAAGATGGATGCCGCCTCATTTTGACTCAAAACGAAGTTCGACGCCATTTGCAGGCACTTCTCCGTGCTGGGCGGCATCACCAGCGCGGCCCTGGCGTCGCGGTGGAAACGCTGGAGCGGCTTGTCGTTCAGCAGGCCGGGTCCGCCCGCGATTTTGAGCGCCTTTTCCGTCATGGAAGCCGCCGCTTCCGAAGCGGTGTATTTCGCCTCGTTGATGAAGGGAATGGCCTTGGCTGCGCCTTGGGTCTCCAGCACCCAGGCGGCTTTCTGGATCATGATGAGCGCGGTTTCGTAAGCAATTTTCATCTCCCCGATCTGGCGCTGAATCGCCGGGTAGCTCGCGATGGGCACGTTGTCGGGCAGGAGTTTGCGCTTGAGTGCGTAGTCCACAATCCAGTCCAGTGCGGCGGCGCCCGCGCCGAGATAGACGGCGGAGTATCCCAGGCCGAACCGGGGCACGAAATCGGGCTGGAGGATGCCCTCGCCCGTACCGACGATGTTGCGCGCCGGAACCCTCACGTCCTCATAGGCGAGCGAGTGGCTGGCCGTGCCCCGCATGGCGAAGGCATCCCAGCGGCTCGCGATGGTGATGCCGGCGAGGTTTTTGTCCAGAACCGCCCAGCGCAGGCCGTTCTTGAGTTCCTCCACTCCTTCGAGCAGGCACCAGAGCACGTAATAATCCGCCTCCCCGGCCATGGAGCAAAAATACTTCTGGCCGTTGATGACGTATACATCGCCCTCCTTGCGTGCGCGCGTGGTGATGGTGCGGTTCCACTGGGGGCTGGAGGCCGCCTCGCCTGCATGGCTGCCGAATATGGCGCCGTTTTCGGCCGCCTCGGCGAAGCGGTGCTTTTGCTCTTCATCGGAGAGTGTGAGGAGAAAATATAGAATCGAGCTGTGCATGTGGAGCGTCATGGCGGTGTTCGTGCAGCCCTTGCTCAGTTCGTGGAACACCATGGCGTAGCAGACGGGGTCGCTCCAGAGCGCTTGTCCCCCGTAGGACTCGGGCAGCGTGAGGCGCGTGAAGCCCTCCCGGGTCAAGGCATCGAAACTCTCTCTCGGAAAGCGCTGCTCCTGATCGCATTGGTCAGCGTGCACAGCCAGTACGTTTCGGGCGAGTTCTCTGGCCTTGTCGATCAGGGTCTCGTTTTTCGGGTTTAGGCTTAGGTCCATGAAATCTCGTTCAAACGCTCGAATATGAAAATGGTTGGTTACGTTTTTTCTTTAAGCAAACGACGCAGTATTTTCCCGCTGCCCGATTTCGGGATGGCGTCGATAAAGGCCACCGCGCGAATTTGCTTATATCCCGCGACTTTTTCGTTCACGAATTCCATCAACGCCTCTTCGTCGATCTGGACGCCTTCTTTGGGAACCACGAAGGCCATCGGGATTTCACCCGCTGCGGGGTCCTCGCGGGGGACGACGGCCGCGTCCGCAACGTCGGGGTGTAGGTGCAGACAGGCTTCGAGTTCGGCGGGCGCGACGGAGAAGCCCTTGTACTTGATCATCTCCTTTTTCCTGTCCATCAGATAGACGTAGCCCTGCTCGTCCACCCGCCCGATGTCGCCCGTGTGGAGCCAGCCGTCGCGCAGCGCCTCGGCCGTGGCCTCGGGCGCGTTCCAGTAGCCCTTCATGATGTGGGGACCCTTGATGATCAGCTCACCCGCCTCGCCCACGGGCAGTTCTTTTGTTCCCGTCTCGACGTCGACGATTTTCTGTTCCTGATCGGAGACGGGAGGCCCTACCGACTCTTCCTGAATGAGAGCCTGCACCGGAGGGTTCAGGTGCGTGAGCGGCGAGGCTTCGGTAAGGCCGTAGCCCATGAAGGTGAGTACGCCGGTTTTCTCCTGCACGATGCGCCTCACCTCGGCCGGCAGGGGCGCCGCCCCGCTCATGATGTACCTCAGGGAGGAAAGGTCGTAATCGCCCAGGTTCTCATAATGCGCGATCGCCAGGAGCGCGGGCGGCACGCCAAAGAAGAGCGTGAGCTTGTGCTCTTGCACGAGACGCAGGGCGTCGGGCACGGTGAAGCGATTCATCAGTACATGGGTGGCGCCTGCGAGAATCAGCGAACCCATGATCAGCGCGCCGTAAATGTGATAAAGGGGCAGGAACAGGAGGCCCGAATCCCGGTCCGTTATGTGATGGTTCGCCACGCACTGGTGGTAGTTCGACACCAGATTCCTGTGGGTGAGCATCACGCCTTTCGGAAGACCCGTCGTGCCGCTCGAATAGGGCAGGGCGATTAAATCCTGGGCAAAGTCGATTTCAGGCTCTGGCAGGTTCTCCGCCGGATGCGCGCCTATCCAGTCATTGAAGCGAATGTTTCCCCCATCCTCATCCGTGACGATGATGGCCTCAAGCGTCGGGAGGTCTTTCTGAACTTCTCGAACCACGGCGGCTCCCTCCGCCGTTGTGATCAGAATCTTAGCGCCCGAATCGCTTAGCTGATAAGCAACCTCGGTTTCCTTGTAGGCGGGGTTCATCGGCGTGAAGACGGCGCCTATCTTCGATGCGCCGAAAGCGGCGATTTCGAATTCGGCTGAATTCGGCAGGAACAGGCCGACGCGGTCCCCGATTCCGATACCCTCGGTGAGCATGGCGCGGGCGCAGGCGTTCGAGAGTACGTCGAGTTCCCGGAAGCTCATGTGGATATCCCCGTCCACCAGGGCGATCGAGTCCGGGCGGCGCGCGCACGCCGTCTTGAGCAGGCCGTGGAACGCGCAATCGGGATATTCGAGCGGGGGACGGAAATAGGGAGGAAGTTTCGCGTTTTCACTCATCGGCGATTTTCCTCCATCGGTTATGAGCCCAGCATGTTCGCACTGCCTTCGAGTACGGTTTTGGCGGTGAGTTCCAGGCACTTTTCCGTGTTGGGCGGCATGATAAGGCCGGCTCTCGCCTCGCGGTGAAAGCGCTGGAGCGGATTGTGCCGGAACAGTCCCGGGCCGCCGGCGACCTTGATCGCTTTTTCCGTAATGAAGGCGGACGCTTCCGCGCAAACGTATTTCGCCTCGTTGATGGCGCCGTAAGCCTTGTCCGCGCCGTGGGCGTTGATCATCCAGCCCGCTCTCTGGAGCATGAGAATCGCCCCCTCGAGCGCTATTTTCATCTCCCCTATCTGGCGCTGTATGGCGGGATACGAGGCGATGGGCACGTTGTCTGGCATGAGCTTTCGGTTTTGCGCGTAGTTGACCACCCAGTCGAAGGCGCCGCCGCCTGCCCCCAGGTAGACGGCGGAATAGCCGAAACCGAACTTGGGCAGAACGTCCGGGCGTATGGGGTCGCCGCCCCGGCCCACCAGATCCTCCACCGGTATTTTCACGTCGTCGTATATCATCGAGTGGCTCATCGTTCCGCGCATGGCGAAGGAGTTCCACTCCTGATCTATCTTGAAGCCGGGATTGTCCGAGGGCGCGATGAGCAGGCCCAGGCTTTTCGTGAGGTCTTCCTCCTCTTCGAGTTGCACCCAGAGCACGTAGTAGTCCGCCTCGCCGGCCATGGAGCAGAAGTATTTCCTGCCGTTGATCCGGTAGACGTCGCCGTCCCGAATCGCCTTCGTCTCCATGCGCCAGACACCGTGTAGGCTCGATGTGTTCTCGCTCGCGTAGCTCGCGATGATTTTTCCGCTGCGTATGATTTCGCCGTACCTGCGCTTTTGCTCATCCGTTCCCAGGTAGGTGATGACATGCGAGATGGAGCTGTGCATGTGGAAGAGCATGGCCGTGTTCGTACAGCCCTTGGAGAGTTCGTAGAGGACCATCGAGTAGGTGGCGGTATCCTCGTAGAGGTCTCTGCCGCCCAGGTCTTTCGGAAGCGTCAGGGAGGTGAAACCCTCTTTGGCCAGATCGTTGAAATTCTCGCGGGGAAAAATGCCGTCCTGGTCGATTTTCTCGGCTCTCGGGGCCAGGATTTCCTTCGCGTAGATTTTCGCGCGTTCGAGCAAATCTTCATTTTCAGGGTTGATCCGAAAATCCACCTGCTTGTTCCTTACCGTTCACGAAATGGGATCTATGCGCCGCCGATGTTCCAGCCCCGTCCTTCATCGCCGTAACCAACCGAGCCGTCTTCGGTGACGACCACGGTGTCCTCGAGCTTCACGAAGCCGACTTCGGGGTTTTTCATGTCGGTTTCGATGGACACCACCATTCCGGGTTCGAGACCCCTGGTCTCATAGGTGGCGGGGTAGGGCACGACGCCAGAGGAGGTGAGGTGCGGCGCTTCGTGCTGGATGATGCCCATGCCGTGCGCGAGGAAGACCATCTGGTCGTCATGCTCGCATTTGGACTGCTCTTTGAGGGCGGCTTCATAGATTTCCTGTCCCGTGACTCCCGGGCGCACAACCGCTCGCGCGGCGGTCTGCACGGCCTGGATTTCACCGAGCAAATCCTCCATGAGCGGCGTGGGTTCGCCCAAAACGGCCATGCGGCACAGATCGCCCAGGTATCCCTGCTTGTTCCCGCCCGAATCGAGCGAGAGGATGTTTCCCTCATCCCATGTCGCGTTCGAGGGGGCGCGGTTGAAACTGGGCCCTGTGCAGGTGAGGCAGTACTCGAAGTCGAGTCCCCTTTGGGTCTCGAGTTTCTTCATCTCGTCCGCCACCTCGTACATGGTGGTGCCCGGAGGCGTGCTCTTCATGACGTCGAGCATGCACTCGACGATGGTTTCCGAAGCCTCCTTGAGCAAGGTGAGTTCGTGGGGCTGCTTCACAGCCCGGAGTTCCTCGAGCAGGTAGACGGCGTCGATGAATTTCGCGTCGGGCAATTCCTCCTGAAGCGCCTCGTATGAGTCCGCCGGGAGGAAGCATTTCTCCACCGCCACGGTGCCTTTCTCGTGACCGAGCCTGCGGATGTAATCGGCCGCGTCCTTGCCGGCCTGATCGGTGTGCCACTGGTTGTTTCTCTTCTCGGGCACCCAGAGGGGTTCGACTTCCTGCTGCCAGCCCTCCATGATGTTTCCGATGTAGAATGCTTTGTCGGGCGCGCCCTTCGGGAGGCCCACAATCGGCTGGTAGCGGCTGACGCCGATGGCGTCCTTGTGGGCGAAGAAAAAGAATTGATAGCCGCCGAGCAGGTACCGGACGTTTTCCTTTGAAGTGGCGAGAACGACATCCGCTCCCTGATCATCCATCAAAGCGCTGAGCTTGTTGTCATCAAAGGGCAGGTTCATGGCGGTTTCCTCTCCAATATGTGATATCCCGGATTCGGTTTTCTGAATTTATGTCGAGAACGTGTCGCTACTCATCTCCCCGAATTCAATGAGGCGGCGGAGAATGCGCTGTCTCGACGAATGCTCGAACAATGATTCATGAACCGAAAAAGGGTGTCATGCAGGACGGAAAATTGCAAGCGAAGGGTTTTGAATTCGAGGCGTATCGGCTGGATGAACACGAAAGGACAGACTGGGGGAAGCAAGCGATTATTGCTCATCGAAATTAGGGCTTAACCCCCCATGGCGATGCCGCCGTTCACGTCCAGGCAGATGCCCGTGATGTACTCCGCCTCGTCCGAGGCGAGGAATAGCGCGGCGTTCGCCACGTCCAGGGGTTTACCCACGCGGCCGAGCGGAATCTGTTTGACTATCTCATCGGTGCGGGCGGGGAGCCATTCGTCCGTGAGCGGCGTGGCCGTGGGGCCGGGCGCGATGGCGTTCACGGTGACGCCGTACAGCCCAAGCGTCTTGGCGAGCGAGCGCGTGAGGCCGATCACGCCGGCTTTTGCCGACGTGTATGGGATTCCGCCCGCGAAGCCGCCCGAACGCCATGCGGATGATGAGAGATTGACGATGCGGCCATAGCGCCTCTCCATCATATGCTCCGAGACGGCGCGGGCGCAGAGGTATTCTCCCTTCAGGTTCACGTCGATCACGGCGTCCCAGTCATCTTCGGTGTATTCGAGATATCCCTTCTTTGGTGAGATGCCCGCGTTGTTGATGAGGATGTCGATTTTGCCGAACGCCTCCAGGCAGGATTCGGTCATCTCCCGCACGGCGTCGGAATCAGAAACGTCGGCCTCACACGCCCGAACGCCGGGCGCGCGCGCGGATAGCTCGTCCGCGAGAATTTCGACGGCTTTTGTATTTCTATCGCAGATGAGTAAAGACGCGCCCTCCGCCGCGAAGCGCCTGGCGATGGCCTCACCAAGACCGCTGCCCGCTCCCGTGATGATGGCCGCCTTGTCCTTGAGCCGCATGCGGGTCTCCCGTTTAGAATTGAACGAAGCCGCCGTCCACGTTGATGGCCTGGCCGGTGATTCCGCCCGAGTCCTCACACGCCAGAAGAAGCGCCAGCGGAGCGCATTCTTCCGAATCGATGAAGCGCTTCATCGGCACCCTGTTCCTGAGCTCCTCCGACTGTTCCTCGAAAGTCTTGCCCGTTTCGTCGGCCCATTTCTGGATGCTTTCCTCGAACATGCCGGTGGAGACGAAGGTGGGACAGATGCAGTTCGCCGTGATGCCGAACGGGGCGACCTCGGCCGAAAGCGCCTTGGTGAGGCCCAGAACGGCGTGTTTCGAGGCCGCGTAGGCGCTCCTGTAAGCCAGGCCGATTTTGCCAGATACCGAAGCCACGTTGATGATTTTTCCGGATTTGCGCTCAAGCATCGAGGGCAGAACTTCGCGGATCGCCGTGAACGGCGCCTTCGCGTTAATTTGCATGGTGCGCTCCCAAACTTCGTCAGGAAGCTCATGGACCGCCTCGAAGCTCACGATGCCTGCGTTGTTCACCAAGATGTCGATGGGGCCGAACTCATCGACGGTTTTGCGTAGCGAATTGAGAATGTCCTCATCCTTCATGACGTCGCACGGACAGACGAGCGCTTTTCGCCCCATAGCCTCTATCTCTCCGGCGAGCGCTTCGAGTTTGTCCACGGAACGGGCGGCCAGGGCGAGATTCGCGCCCTCGCTCGCGTAGGTGCGCGCGATGGCGCCGCCGATGCCGCCGGATGCGCCCGTGATGAATGCGACTTTGCCTTCGAGTTTCATGTTTTCTCCTTAACAGGGTAATCATTCCCCGGATTTCATGTGTGCTTCGATGAATTGGCGTATTTTCTCAGCAAACTTCACGGACGATGGCCTCGAATTCCTCGTTTCCGAGTTGCCGCTTGCGCCAGCGGATTTCGGTGCGGACCCGCTCGACCACGTCTTTTTCCTTTTCCTGCGGGAGGTTGAGACCCAGCTCCCGCGCCTTGGTGCGTATGGCCCAGTTGCCCGAATAATGGCCCAGGAGATTGTGCATGCCGTTTCCGAACATCTCGGGCTTCATGCACGAATACGCCCAGAAGCCCTCCTCCGTGTCGGGCACGCAATAATGCACTTCGACCAAATGCGAGAACGCCGTTTTGCCGACGAAGGGCATGGTGTCCGTCATGGGCCACTTCATAATGTCGGAGACGAGTCTTGAGAGTTCATACATTTTATCGAGCTTAATCCCGCAGTCGATGCCGTAGTAGATCTGAATCACGGCGGCGACTTCCGCCAGGGGAGCGATGTGGGCGCGCTCGCCCAGCCCGTTTACGCAGGCGTCGATGAGGTCCGCTCCGCCTTCTAGTCCCGCATATAAAGCGGCGCATGCCATGCCGATGTCATTGTGGGTGTGGAGGCCGATTTGCGTGCCGGGCAGCAGGCGCTTCATCTCGCGAACGACGTAGGTATATACCGGCGTGATCGCCATGCCGTTGATGTCGTCGAGCTTGATCATGTCCGCGCCCGAATCCACGAGTTTGCCGCATACTTCGGCGAGCCGTTCGATCGGGATGCGCGTGCAGTCCTGGATCAGGCAGCCCACTTTCCTGTCGGGGCCCGATTTCTCCCGGGCGTAGGCCACGGAGCCGCAGGCGCGCTCGATGGCCTGCTCGATGGTGATGTTCGGGTCTCCGGCCATCGATTCGAACAGGCACATCTGGTTCGGCGAGAAGGAAAAGCAAAGGGTCGTGTAATCCGCGCCGTGCTCCACGTTCAGGTCGACTTCCACCTTGGCGAGTTCAGGGTTCAGCACCGCGGTGGGATGCACGAGCGCCTCCACGATGAGGTCGGGGTGGCGTTTTTTCACCTCTTCTATCTCCAAAGGGTCGTCGTGATGCATCTGCACCATACTCACGCCGGCGTCGACGAGCGCATCGGCAATACGGATTACCTCATCCCGCCTCAAAGACACCCCGGGCAGCTGCCTGCCTTCCCTCAGGGTGATGTCGCAAAGCTGGAAATTCTCCGGCAGCGTCATCTGCGAGCGGATTTCTTCCGAGAAACAATGCTGTGATATCCGCCAGTTTTCGGTGGTGGGCTCCAAATTGCTGTTCACGGGATAGCCTGGCATTACAACCTCCTTTTATGGATTTTCATCGCACGATGCGGGATCGGCGAAAACGAGAACCTCGAATCAATCTCGGCTTTACGCTTTTATCGTTTATCTCGCTAGACATGCCTAAGCATGTTCTATCCGGCCTCTCAGGGGTCGGGCAGAATCATAGGCTCAACATCCTTGAGAAGCGGCAAAACCTCGCGACCGAAAATCTGCGCTTCCTCCAGATAAGGCCAGCCGTGCATGATGAAATGCGTCACGCCGGCGTCGATGTATTCACGGAACTGATTCGCCACCATCTCCGGCGTGCCCACGAAGGTGGTGGCCCCGCCGGCGCGCACCTTGTTCACGCCCATCCAGATGGTGTCGGTGAGCCAGAGGGATTCCCGCGACGCCATCTCGTTGATGCGCGACTGGCTCGTGGATTCGCTCAGGCGAACGGAGTCCGCCCAGGTGGCGGTGTTTGCGATGTCGCTGCCGCTCAGCCAGCCCTCCACGGTGCGCCTCGCTTCTTGTTTCGTCTCCCGCACGCAGACGCAGTGGCGAACTCCGAATTCGAGGGGGGTTTCGCGCTCGAACTCTTTTTCCAGTTTTTTGACCTCTTTGATTTCCTTCGCCACGGTTTCGGGTTCATAGGCGAAGTAAACGTGAACGTCGCCAAAGCGCGCGGCGACACGCTTTCCACCGGGAGAACTTCCCGCTAAAAAGATGGTGGGATGGGGGTTTGAATGACGCTTCGGCCAGACGTGGGCGTCTTCCACGCGGAAAAAGCGGCCCTTGTGATTGACGGGACCCTCTTCTCGCCAGAGGCGGTGTACGACCTCCAGAAATTCCTCGGTCACCTCGTATCTTTCATCATGAGGGGCATGGTAGCCGTATCGCCTCAGGTCTGCTGAGTTCGCGCCCGAGACGACGTTCAAGGATATGCGTCCTTTCGTGAAGTAATCGAGCGTGTTCGCTTGCTGGGCGGCGTAGACTGGACCCACCAGACCGGGACGGAAGGCGACCAGGAACTTGATTTTCTTCGTTTGGGTCGCCAGAGCGGACGCCGTCTGCCAGGCGTCCAGGCAATGCGTGCCCGTCGGCACCAGAATGTTGACGCAACCGGCGTTTTCGGCCGCTTGGGTGACCCGGGCCAGATAATCCAGTGTGGCGGGACGCTCCGGGACTGCGGGGTTGATTTGATGGCCATCGCCCGCGTTGAACGAGCACAAAGCCCAATGAAACTGAACGGCCAAGTCATCTCCAGCATGGTGAGTGCGCGCCGGATTTTTCAAAAGCCTAGAATTGGAAGGCTCGGGTTTAAGAGCGAATCCGGCATTATGTTTTATATAATGAAACTATGTTGCATAATATGGTTTCAAGGAAGATAATGGATTTGAAAACAGAAGTCAACGGTTTTCGAATCGCCTGTAATGAATGCGGTTAATGAACAATTGCGAAGAATAGAATTGGCGGATTGCGCGGGAGTATGGGGATGAATCGATCGCTCATGAAAACAGCGCAAATTTTTGACACCCTCTTGGCGGAGAGCAATCCCGTTGGCGTGAACGAATTCGCTCGCAAGCTCAATATGCCCAAAAGCACGGTTTCGCGCTTTCTCTCGACGATGGAAACCCTGGGTTTCGTGAGAAGAGAACCGGGAAGCGGGAAATTTCGCCTGGGTCTGAAACTCTTCGAGTTGGGTTGCAGGGCCATCGAGGACATGGATTTAAGAGAAATCGCAATTCCGCACATGGCGAGATTGAGGGATTCCATCAACGAGAACGTGCTTTTGACGGTGTTGGAGGGTGATCGGATCACCTATCTGGAGAAGATGGAGAGCACGCAAGCCGTGGTCACCCAAATGAATGTGGGGGCGACGGCCCCTGCGCATTGCGTCTCCAGCGGCAAGGCGATGCTGGCGCATCATCCAGAACTGGCGGAACGCGTTCTGGCGTCAGGGTTAAATAGGTATTCGCCTCAGACCATTGTCGATCCTCAAAAAATGCGTGAAGAACTCGAAGCAATTCGAACAAGCGGCTATGCGCTCAACAAGGGGGAGTTCAGAGAGGACGTGTGCGGCGTGGCCGCTCCGATTTTCGATGCGAGGGGTCTGGTGGCGGGCGCCATCAGCACGGCTACTCCCGCTTCCCGGATGAATGATGAGCGATGGGGAGAACACATCGAAGCCGTTCTGGATGTCACGCGCACGATATCGAAACTGCTCGGCGCTTCCGTGAATCAGTCATCAATGACTCGTTAATTCCCCCTTCGGGTGGGTTCACCATCGTTTGGGATGATCGTCCGGGATAGGGCCGCTCAAGGCGCCGCAGCCTGATTTTTGTCTGATGTATACGGTCTTGTTATGATCGTCGGGAATTTCTCCGCTTAGCGCTTTCCTTAACCAATCCACGGCCCAGGGGTTCAGGTCCAGGTTGCCCAGGCCCTGCATTCCCCACACCCTGTGGAACTCGTTTTCCAGCACCCACAATTCCTTGGGCGCTTTGATCTCGTCGAAAAAGCGGAGAGCATCTTCCAAATGGCTCAGCGGGTCGAATTCCCCGGTGGCCAACAGCGTCGGGCAGGAGATTTTCTCCCCGCAACTATTGAGCGTCATCTTGGAAGCCATCTCATCAAAGGCGTCTTCTTCCGTGTATCCGGCCATGTACATGAAGATTTGCTTGAAGCGCGGAGACGCTTCACCGAAGATCACGTGCTTGTCAGAAAAGGTGGCGCTGCCGCCCGCGCAGGCCTTGATCCTGTCGTCCATCGCTGCGGCGAGCGGTGCCCAGTAAGAACCCATGCTGATGCCGAAGACGCCGATTTTTTCCGCCTCGATTTCCTCGCGGGTCACCAGATAATCGACCACCGCCGAAACGGCGCGCTCATAGTTGTTTTCGGTCACGCGGATTTTGCGCATGTTGGAGATGCCTTGTCCGGGGCCGTCGATGGCGCAGGCGTGCATGCCCCGCCGAATCATGTCGTTCTGCAGGATGTAGGGATAAAACTCTTTCGTCTGGTCCATGCCGGGAATGTAAATGATGCACGGAGCTTTTCTCCCTTCCGGCAGGAGATGGAGAATGATTTGAATCTCCTGACCCTCGAAGGGAACTTCGATTCGCTCCACCGGGTAATCGGCCAGAGCCATGGCGCGGTCATAGCATCGAATCAACCCGGCGTGGAGCTTGATCTTCTGCGGATGATCGTCCTGGAAAATCACGTGCTGTCCTTTGCGGTATGATTCCGACGCCTGGATGTAGAGCTCGAGCGCCGTTTCCCGCATGCCGGCTTTCTCCGCCGCCCGGGCGATTTCCTCTTTGTGCTCAGCGTCCTCGCCCTGGAGCTTGCTGATCATCTTGTAGTTCTTCACGCCCTTGGGAAGCTCGAATTTATCGTCTTCGAAGTTCTGGACCATTCCGGCCGTCTTGGCGATGTAATCCAGAATCCATTGCTGGTTGTCCCGTTGGCGGGTATGTTTCAAAGTCATACGGTGCTCCTCGTATGGTCAGGTTATATGATTGTCCATGGTAATCGGGATATCCAGAAGCTCAGCATCCGCTTTTCCCTTCACGCGTGATGGTGAGAATTTCCGCCGATTTCAGGACCTCGTTGTCGGTTGCGCCCCCTGTGATGAGAACCCGCCCTCCTCCCAGCGAAGTGGTTGTATGGAGGCGTCTGGGAAATTTCATTTCCACACCCACCTGCCAGAAGCATCCTTTCTCGGGTTCATACACTTCCGCGCCGGCCAGGGTCCGCCCCTCGCCGCCCCATCCGCCGATCAGCACGACTCTTCCGTCCGGGAGCAAAGTGGCGGTATGTTGCTGGCGGTTGACGCGCAGTTTGCTTTTCAGCGAGGTGAATTTCTCCGTCGCCGGGTCGAAGATTTCAGCGCCATCAAGCGTCTTTTCCTTGCCCAGGCCGCCCGCGATGAGCACTCTCCCGTCCTTGAGCCGTGTGGCGCTGTGACGGCTTCTTTGCGTCGTCAGGCTTCGAACCAGTCGCGTTCTTCCCTGGGAGGGCAGGTAAAGCTCCGCGTAGCGCGCCCCTTTTCCTTCCGCGCCGCCGAGGATAAGGACGTCGCCTCCAGACAACGCTGTGGCGCTGTGCTGCTGGCGCGCCATAAACATGGGTCTGCGCGCCGGGAGGAAGCGCCTCTTGTCTACCGCGTATAATTCCAGATGGCGAATGGCGTTTTTCCCGTCGTTGCCGCCGGCAATGAGAACATCTCCGGTGGGCAGCTTTGTCATCGTGTGGTCGTAGCGGCCATACTTCATCATGGCGCGTACGCGAATCCCTACGCCGGGTTGTATGAGGAATGAATTTCTGAGCGCTTTTCCTCCGCTCGTCCAGCCACCGGAAATCAGCACAGCGTCTTTTAAGAGAAGCGCCTTGTGCCAGCCGCGTTTCCTCAAGCCTTGGATTTTATAGGGCTTGAAGATTCCCTGGGCCGGGTCGAATATCTCGAAATCATTGAGCGGAGAGGTTTTCGTGAGGCCCGCGGCGATGAGTATTTCGCCTGATTCGAGTTTTGTGGCCGTATGTCCGTGCCGGGGGGTGTTCAAGTTTCCAGTCGGGGAGAATTCCCCCTCGCCGCTGCAGGCGGCCAGGACGATGCCGAGCAGAAAACAGAAAATCGTTCGCTTTCCCATCAATACTCCCTTGGCTATCCGTTATTCGCAAGGCAGACTTCGAGTAGCCCTAATGGCCTCGGAAACGCGCCTGTGATACATTTTCACTCATACCTCGAGTCGATTCCATACCGGGAGCCATTATGCGCGAGACGGGCGATATTCGAAACGTCGCTGTCATCGGGGGTGGATACGTGGGTCGGGGCGTTGCGCTGCAGTTCGCCCTGGCGGATTTTCGCGTTCTGATGTTCAACCGAAGCCCTGATAGCGCGGCCCGGGCGCGCGCTGAAATCGCAAAAAGCCTTGATATTCTTGTCGATGCGGACGCTCTGGACGAGGGAGTTGCGCGCGATATTTCAGAGCGCATCACGCTGACGCAGGATTTTCAGGAAGCCGTGAGAGGCGGTGATTTCGTCGTCGAGGCGGTCAGTGAAATTTTGTCGCTCAAACAGGAAATTTTCGAGAAGTTGGACGCGGTAGCCCCGCCCGACGTGATTCTGGCGAGCGAGACCTCGGGCCTGGGGATGACGGATATTTCCGCGCGAACGACTCACCCCGAGCGCTGCATCGTCACGCACAATTACACCCCGCCTCATCTCATACCCGTCGTGGAAGTGGTGGCCGGTCGCCGGACGAGTCCGGACACGACGCGGATCACGTGCGAGTTGCTTGAAATAGCGGGAAAGGAACCCATCGTTTGCCGGGAGGTGCCCGGACACATCGGGGTGAGGCTCACGACGGCGCTCCGGCGCGAGGCCTATCATATCGTGGAGAAAGGCTATGCGCGCCCCGAGGACGTCGACGCCGTATGGCGCTCCATCGCCCCTCTCTTTCCGGCGCTGGGGTTGTGCAAACTCAACGATTTCTCGGGAATGGACGTTATGCGCGACGTGCACCGGAATATCCAGCCCTCTCTCGATCACCGGGCGGAACCCGGTCCTTTGATGGACGAGATGATTGAGAAGAACCTGCTCGGCATCAAGAGCGGCGAGGGATTTTACAAGTGGACGGAAGAATCGGCCCGCGAAGCGGCGCGGGTCCGGGATTCGGAGTTGATTCGTATATACCGGAAAAACAAGGGGTTGGAGAAGACACAGGAGCGAAATTCAGGTTCGTGAACCTTCTTGCGAGGGAGCCGACATGGTGGATTACATTCTGGACGACGAACTGAAAGCCTGGCAGAGCAAGATTGCTGATTTCTCGAAAAACGAGTTGAGGCCCTATGCGGCCGAGTGGGACCGGCAGAACGGCATCGATCCGACGAGTCCCTTTCCCATGGATGCGCTGAAGAAAGCCTCCGCAGCGGGCATCCGGACGCTCACGACGCCCAAGGAGATGGGTGGGGAGGGTCTCGGCATTTTCGCCCACGTGGTCCTGCTGGAGGAGCTTTTTCAGGGCGAGGCGGGCTTCGCCTCCGTCATCCACCAGAACTGGAAGCTCGCCAAGATGCTCTGCCACTTCACCACCGAGGAGCAGCGCGCGGAGTTCCTGCCCCGCTATATGGACGTGGACACTTCCACCATGGCCATCGGCATGACGGAGCCCCAGGCGGGTACGGACAACATCATGCCCGCCACGAACATCGACGGCGGCGCGCGGCTCTCGGCCGTCAGGCAGGGCGATACCTGGATACTGAACGGCAAGAAGCACTTCATCGCCTGCGCGTCGATGAGCAACATCAATTTCATCGTGGCGAGGACGAACCCGAACGTTCCCGTCAACGAGGGAACCACCATGTTCATCATGACGGACGAGATACCCGGCTTCCGGCACGGAATCATCCACGGAAAGCTCGGCGCGCGGCTTCTGATGAACGGGGAGCTCATCTTCGAGAACGCAGAAGTACCTGAAAAATGGCGGGTTAGCGAGGTGGACGGCGGCCTGCCCTATATGGCCCGCGTCTTCTCGCGCCATTCGCCGACCACGGCCACCTTCGGCGTTGGCATCGCGCGCGCCGCCTTCGAGGACGCCCACGCCTACGCGAGGGAGCGCGTGCAGGGCGGAAAGCCCATCATCGAGCACGCGCGGATTCGCGAGATTCTGGCAGACATGTACGTGAACATCTCCGTCGCGCGAGATTCCGTCTGGCGCGCGGCCTGGCACGCGGATACGGCGGCTGATGGCGAGTACGACCACAAGGAGGGCATGCGCTGCGCCCTGTTCGCCTCAGAGATGGCGCCCCAGGTCTGCATCAAGGCGATGAACATCTTCGGCGGCAACGGCTATATGGACACCCACCCGGCCGAGCGGCACCTGCGCGACGCGATGATGTGCTACCACATCGACGGGCTGAACGACACGACGCGCTTGAAGCTGGGTCGTCTGCTTGCGGGAGAGGCCTTCGCGGGCGCGCTCTAAGGGCTGATGGCGCCGAGCGGGGGCGCACGCAAATCCCCGCATTTGCCGTCATCGAGGGAGTCGCGCGCCATGGCAGAATGCCCCTGCGTCGCTACTTCTGCGTCCATTCCAGAGCAAATCAATTGCCGGAAATTTATCGAATAACCCCGTGAATTTATCGAAATTTTCGGGAATTATTATTTGTATTTTGCGCCTCCCGCGCCTCGTCCGGGCGGCGTCCCGATTCCTGCGGGCAGCACCTCCTGAAAAACCAAAGGCAAACGGGCGGCCTTTCCAGTATACCCCACCGGCGCGATAGTCCACCGACGACAAATGCGGGCAGATGCGTCTTCGTCCCGGTGGGAGAGGGTCCGTTCCGAACCAGGCAGGAGGAATGGACCGAACAAGGCGGAAAGGCGCCGGGGTGGTTTTTCAACAGCCCGAATGCGAGAGGAATTGACGCGACCGATGAAGATCAGTTCCGACCGGGAAGGAAGGAACTGCTTCACCGACCGGGGAGGGGTTCCGCAGGTACAGGCCTCAGCGCCTGTCCGCGGTCGCGGCCTGTGGGACAACCCCTGGGGAGGGGCTGTCCCTGCAAAACCGTTCATCGTTCTTGGTCGCCCCTCTCTTCTTTCGAGACTGCTCCGCGAAGGACGCGAAAGGGTATAGGGGCGCATACATGCGGCGCGTTTCGGGGTCGGTTTCGGGGCTGCCGCGCCTCAGCGGCCGAGCGCGACGGCGGCCATGCCCGCCACCGTGACGCATACGCCCCAGACGAGACGGGGGCGCACGCGGGTCATGTCGCGCAGCATGAGGACGGTGAAAATGACCGAGAAGATCGGCATCGAGGCGATGATGGGGCCGACGACGCTGACGTCTGAATTGATGATGGCGAGGTTGTAGAGGAGCTGATTGCCCGAGTTCAGCACGCCGACGGCGATGATGGTCACGACCGCCCAGCGCGGCCCCCAGTCGAACAGCGCCGGCGGGGAGAGGTATCTCAGGCTGTAGATGATGGGGATGCTCACCATGTTCGACCACGCGACCGTGAGGGCGATGCTCGGCATGGCGTCCAGGCCTTTCTTGCGGATGAACACGCTCACGCCCAGGGAGACGGCGCTCGCGAAACCCCAGAGAATCCCCGGCTGAAACCAGCGTCCCTTGGCGGGTTCATAGCTCACCAGAATGACGCCCGCCACCACGAGGCCCGTGCCCCCCAGAACGGCGGGGCCGGGCTCCTCGCCCAGGTAAAGGACGGCCAGGGACAGGCTGAGCAAAGGGGATGTGCTCATGAGCGTCATCAGCCGGGGCGGGCCGATGGAGTCGATGGCCTTGTAGTACACCAGGCGCCCGTAGCTGTAGGCGGTGACGCCCAGGAGGGCGAACCAGAGCATGCCCTCGAGCGAGATGTCCTCGGGGTCGTATTCCCACCAGCCGAAAAGGGCCAGAACGAGCATGTTGAAGATGTTCGTGAGCAGGGTGGCGGACATCAGACCCATGTGGCGCAAGGGCCGCGCGGCGAGCACCCCCGTGAACGCCGCCATGACAGCCGCGGCCAGCGCCCAGATGATTCCCATCGTGTTGTCCATGGCGGGGTTAGCCGTGCCGGCCGATGCTTACGGCCACGATGCCCAGCACGGCGATGCATATGCCCACCACCACGCGCGCGTTCAGGCGTTCGATGTCGCGCAGAAACAAAGCGGAAAGGCACAAGGCGAAAATCGGCGTGCTGCTCAGGATGGGAACTGCCAGCGAGAGTTTTCCCTTGAGCGAGAGGTTGATGAGGATTTGCATCAGCCCGTTGATGATCGTTCCAAACACCAGCAGGGGAAGATAGCGCTTCGAGCCCCATTGGAAATAACGTTTCGGAAGAAAATGCCGCAACCCCTCTGAGGTGGGGATGGCGACCATGGCCGACCATGCGGTGAGCAGGGCGGGCGCCGCCATGTACGACATTCCCTGTTTTCGCATGAACGCGCTGCCCACCAGCATGAGCATGCTCATGAGCGACCAGCCGATGCCTACGCGGAACCACCTGCCGCCCGAAGGCTCATAGCTCACGGCGGCAATCCCTAAGACGACGAGAAGCGTTCCGAACAATACCCAGAGGCCGGGTTCTTCTCCCAGGAAAATGACCGCCAGAAACAGGCTGGGAAGCGGGACCATGCTCGTGATGGTGATGTGGCGCGCGGGGCCGACGATGTTCATGCCGGTGTAGAACACCCAGCGGTTGATGCTGTAGTTCATCACGCCCAGAACGCCGAACCAGGCGAACGCCTCCCAGCGAAAACTCCCCGGCTCGTACAGCCAGAATCCGATGACCCCCAGCATCAAGGTGTTGCCCAGGTTGTTGAACTGCGCCAGGGCGAACGAACCCATCTGCCGCAAGGCGGGCGCGAAAGTGATATTCGTCGCCGCGCTCACGAAGGCCGCCGAAATGGCGAGCAGAATGGTTTGGGATTCGAGGCTCATGCGCTCATCTTTTCAAGAAACTCTCCCGGATGACATCGCGGCCGGTTCTTTCCGGATGGTGGAGAGAATATCCCTCCGTTCGCCTCGCGTCGATGCGGATGGCCGAGAATCGTGCCCTTACAACCACATGAACCCGCATGAAAGCGATAATCAATCTTTTTTCAGCTATTTGCCCATTTTCACATGGATGGAACTTTGGTATATCTAAAACCAGTAATGTGGTGTTTGTTGCCGCCGGCACAGTTGATGTATGGAGAAGGGAAAAAATGCGAAACTCTCTTTATCTTCCTGAATTCAAATCGGTGGGCTCAACCTCCCCCTTCATCACGATATTGATAGGCTTGACCTTGTTATTCGCACCGGTCAATGCCCAATCCGCAGTCGAAGCGGGAAGGCTGCCGTCCCTGGCCGGATTGGCGGAAAAACTCAGCCCCGCCGTGGTGAACATCAGCACGGAAACCAAGGTTGAAGCGAGATCAAGAGGCGAATTTCCGGGATTTCCCGGCGATTTATGGAACGAATTTTTCAGGCGTTTTCATGAAAGACCTTTCGGCCCCGGACCTCGAGGCCGTTCGCAGCCGCAACCCAGACAGCAGAACATGGGCTCGGGATTCATCGTGAACGAGAACGGGCTGATCATTACGAATAATCACGTTGTCGAAAACGCTTCGAAAATAACGGTCCGGTTCAAGGACAAAAAGAATCGAAAAGCGAAGATCGTGGGCCGCGACCCCCAAACCGATATCGCGCTGCTACAAGTAGAAACGGAACCAGGAGACTTATTCACCGCGGTGAATCTCGGGGACAGCGGTAAACTTCGCGTGGGCGATTGGGTAATGGCCATAGGCAATCCATTCGGATTGTCCCACACGGTGACGGCCGGAATCGTCAGCGCCAAGGGGCGCGTCATCGGCTCGAGCCGGTTCGACAACTTCATCCAGACCGACGCCTCCATCAATCCGGGAAACAGCGGCGGGCCGCTGTTCGATTTGAAAGGAAACGTCGTGGGCATCAACACCGCCATCTTCAGCAGAGGCGGCGGCAATATCGGCATTGGTTTCGCCATACCGATCAACATGGCGAAGAAGCTGCTCCCACAGCTACGCAAGGGAGTGGTGACCCGCGGATTTCTGGGCGTGTCCATTCAACCCGTCAATGAAAGCCTGGCGAAAGAATTGGGGCTGAAAGAAACCCGGGGCGCTCTGGTTTCCAACGTGATTGAAAATGCGCCTGCGAAAAAAGCCGGCATCAAAAGAGGCGACGTGATCGTAAGCATCGACGAGAAAGAAATTGAAAACCCCCGTCAGCTCTCCATGACCGCAGCCGACCTGCAGCCGGGTTCCATCGCCAAAATCGGTATCATTCGGGACGGCGAAAAACGCGAGGTCAAGCTGAAAGTCGCCAAGCTGCCCGGTTCCGATGAAGAAGTGGCGAAAGCGGCAAAACCCGCGCTCCAGAAGCAACTGGGCATCGAAGGGCAAAACCTGACCCCTGAACTCAGAAAGCGAATCGGGGCGAAAGCAAAGAAAGGGGTCGTCATCTCCAACATATTGCCCGATAGTCCGGCGGCATTGGCCGGTCTGCGCCGGGGCGACGTCATCATAGAAGCCAACCGCAAGGCTATCGCCGATACGAAACAGTTGCGAGAAGCGCTGAAAAAAGGAGAAGACAAGGGAAATCTGCTGGTAATCGAACGGCAGGGTACGACATTCTACGTGGCGCTGGAAGGAAAGGGATAAAGGTGAGAGAAACGGCCGAAAAACAAACCGGCCTCAGCGAAAGCATCATCGCCGCGGCTTCACAAATCTGCAATGAACTCGAAGCCAAGGCCATTTTTATTCATGCGGACGCGATGAAGGATCTGGACGCCTTGATGGATCTGCCCGTCGGCGTAGAGCATTTCACCACCACTTGCTCCCCCGACCTGTACGAAGAACTGGAAAAACGGGATTGCAAGGTAATGCAATTGCCCGCCTTGTCCCTGAATCGAATCGACATCATCAAGATGGGTGTCGTGATCGCTTTGAGTGAAGGCTCCATCACGCAAAACGACACCGTGGTTTGCCTTTCAGGCTTGCCTGAGAACGAAGAAATTGACACGCTCATGGTCTTTCATTTGGATCGCGAGAAAGAAATGCTCCAGACATCGGAAACGCAAAGCGCCGTTGAGGGCGTGGACCCGAAGGTGTTCGAAACGGTCTTGTCGCTCGCTCTCGAACTCGGCGCCGAAGGGCGGGAAGGAAAACCTCGAGGCGCGCTTTTTGTTCTGGGAGACCATGATCTCGTGCTGCAGTATTCCCGCCAGCTCGTCATCAATCCATTTCATGGATACCCGGAAGAGCAAAGAAACATCATGGACCCGGCCCTGCGCGAGACCATCAAGGAATTCAGTGCCATCGACGGCGCGTTCGTCATTCGGGGCGACGGAATCATCGAAGCCGCCGGCAGGCACCTGAACGCGGCGCCTGAGAATGATTTGCCCCCGGGGCTGGGTTCGCGTCATATGGCCGGAGCGGGTATAACGGAAGTAAGCACGGCCATATCGTTCGCTATCAGCGAATCGACAGGAAGTGTTACTGTATTGAAAGACGGCAAGGTATTCATGCAGATTAGCAAGTCGCAGCCTGCCAAAATACCAACAAAGGGAAAAAGTAAAAAGAAATAGCCGTTGTTCTAGGAGAAAGCAGTCATGGTGTACGGAAAACTTTTCGGATTGTTGGCCCTCATCATCGGTGGAATCCTGGGCTTGAGCACGATTATCCTGATGCTCGACTTAATCGGCCTCTCGATTTTTTAATACCGGTTCACAGCCCGTTTCATGCAACCCGACATATTCGAGCGTTTCAAACACAATCACTTCCTCGCTCCCATATCGGAAGACACGCTCAAAAAGATTGGCGAGTACGTCGGTTTGTCGGCGGATCTTCTGGTGTTCGACGCATCGTGCGGCAAGGGAGGAAGCGTCATTTCGCTCGCACGGATGTTCGGGTGTTCGGGGATCGGCCTCGATGATCGCCCCGAGTTCGTGGAAGACGGAAGACGGCGAATTTTATTCGAAGATCTGTCCCATCTCATCGATTTGCTGACGCATTCGAGCGATGATTTTCCCTTCGACGACGATTACTTCGATCTGGCGCTTTTGTGCGGTCCCGCTTACCCCTCGAGCGGCACGAGCAAGCTGAGGAGTCTGACCCGGGTAGTGAAGCCTGGGGGATGGATTGCCTATTCCGGCCTGGTCTGGAAACCCGAAGATGAAGACGTCGACTCCGAACGACTGGTGAGATGGCTCGACGCCTACCTTCCCTGCGAACCGATTGACGTGGAGGAATTCCGGGGCCACCTTACGGAACAGGGATATGACGTTGCATTCGTGGAGCACGAATCGGAAGCCGCCTGGGAATCCTTTCTGGCTCCCCAGGCGCGCTCCATTATCGAGAACCGGCTTGAGTATGCGGATTCACGCGAAGCCCAGAACGTGTTGGACAGCTGGCAGCAAGACCTCGAGGTCTACCACGACGGCGGCGGAAAGCAGCTTCTCGGCTACGCCACTTTTTTGCTGAGCAGCCCATGAGGGAGACTGAACGCCCGCGCCCGCAGGAGCCGGGTGGATGGCCGGTTACTCCTGAGCGGAACCGGCCCGTATCCTGCGCCCGCGGAAAATTCCGGCGGCGCGGGTTTGACGAGCGGGCCGCCTGTGGTGTTTTCTCTCGATTCAAGACGCTTTAACGGACACACGGACGAGGAGTGCGAATGAACGATCTGCTTCAACTCGGCATCACGGAAATCCTGGAGAGCCTGAGAGCAAGGGAATTCAGTGCGGAGGAGCTGACCAGGGCCTATCTTGAACGCATCGACGATACCGAAGCGAGGGTGCACGCGTATTTGAGCGTTCTCGAAGATGAAGCCCTCAGCGCCGCCCGCGCCGCCGATGCGAAAATCGGCGCCGGAGATCAGGGTTCTCCCCTTCTCGGAGTCCCCGTGGCCGTAAAAGACCTCCTTTGCATGAAAGGCACGAAGACCACTTGCGCTTCCCGGTTTCTGGAAAATTTTGAAGCCCCGTATGACGCCACCGCCGTGGCCCGGCTCAAGGACGCGGGCGCTGTCATACTCGGCAAACTGAACATGGACGAATTCGCCATGGGTTCATCGTGCGAGCAAAGCGCGTTCGGGCCGACCCACAATCCATGGAACCTGAAAACCATCCCGGGAGGCAGCAGCGGCGGGTCCGCAGCCGCCGTCGCGGCGCGGTCCTGCGTCGTCTCCCTGGGTTCGGATACCGGGGGCTCCATACGTCAGCCGGCGGCATGCTGCGGCGTCGTGGGCATGAAGCCCACTTACGGACGCATTTCACGCTACGGACTCATCGCCTTCGCCAGCTCTCTCGACCAAATCGGCCCTTTTGCGAAAAACGTCCGGGACGCAGCCATCTTGCTGGGCGCCGTCAGTGGGCACGACTCCCGTGATTCCACTTCGGCCGATGAACCGGTCCCTGATTACACGAAAAATCTCGAAGCCGGAGTCCGGGGGCTCAAGATCGGTATTCCAGAAGAATACTTTATCGAGGGGATGGACCCCGAGGTCGAGGCGGCGACTCAAAAGGCGATTGCCGTCTTCGAGGAACAGGGAGCGGAAATTCTCGAAATTTCTCTCCCCAATACCGAATACGCCTTGCCCGTCTATTACATCCTCGCCCCCGCGGAGGCGAGCAGTAACCTGGCGCGTTACGACGGGGTCCGCTTCGGCCTGCGCAAACAAGGGGATTCCACATTTGGTTCCCTGTTCGGCATGTACGCAGCCAGCCGGGAAAACGGCTTTGGTGACGAGGTAAAGCGCCGAATCATGCTGGGCACCTATGCGCTGTCTTCCGGATATTACGACGCCTTTTATACGAAGGCGCAAAAAGTCCGCACGCTGATTTGCCGGGATTTCAAGGCCGCGTTCGAGGAGGTCGACGTTGTGCTGTCGGCCACGGCTCCTACGCCCGCTTTCGAGATTGGTGAGCGCCTCGATGATCCCATCAGCATGTATCTCTCTGATATTCTGACCATACCCTGTAATCTGGCCGGCCTTCCCGGCATCAGCCAACCTTGCGGATTTACTTCAAGAGGGCTGCCGATCGGGCTTCAATTGGTTGGAAAACCATTTGCCGAAAAAACGATTCTTCAGGCAGCGGCGGCATTCGAAAGCGCGACGACGCACCACGAAGCGCTCCCGCCGCTCTGATCCGCATTTTGATTGAGGGGGATGATGGCTTACGAAACGGTAATCGGCCTTGAAGTGCACGCCCAGCTGAATACGGAAAGCAAGATATTCTGCGGCTCAAGCGCCGCGTTCGGGGGAAGCCCGAATGAACACACCTGCACGGTAGACCTTGGGCTGCCCGGCGTACTGCCGGTTCTGAATCGTGAAGTCGTGGAGTCCACCCTGAGGCTTGGCCTGGCCGTCGGGGCGGAGGTTGCGCCTGTCTGTCGGTTCGCCCGGAAACATTACTTCTATCCGGACCTCCCCAAGGGATATCAAATCAGCCAATACGAAGAGCCTATTTGCACGGGGGGACGTGTTCATTTCGCAACCAGGGACGGGCGGGACGTGAGCATCAATCTCACGAGAATCCATATGGAAGAAGACGCCGGCAAGCTGATTCATGGCGACGAACTGGGAGACCCGAACCATTCCTATTCCGATCTCAACCGCGCCGGCGTGCCATTGCTCGAAATCGTCTCAGAGCCCGAACTGAGAAACCCCGAAGACGCCGAATCCTACATGCGGAAACTCCGTACCCTGGTGCGTTACCTGGATATTTCCGACGGCAACATGCAGGAAGGCAGCCTGCGGTGCGACGCCAATATTTCTCTCAGGCCGGAAGGGTCGGAGAAATTCGGCGAGAAGGTGGAAATCAAGAATATGAATTCTTTTCGGAATCTCAGGCGAGCGCTCGAGCATGAAGAAAAGCGCCAGCGCGAAATCCTGGATTCCGGCGGCGTCATTCACCAGGAAACCAGGCTCTGGGATGAGTCCGCCGGCGTAACGCGGGGAATGCGATCGAAGGAATACGCGCATGATTACCGCTATTTCCCGGACCCCGATCTGGTGCCCCTGACCGTGGACGCGAAATGGCTCGATGAAGTCCGTGCGCAACTGCCGGAGCTTCCCGACGCGAAAAGCAAACGCTTTCAGGACGAATTCGGCCTCCCCCGGTACGATGCGGAAGTTCTCACGGCGGAGAAGGAACTGGCCGCCTATTTCGATAAGGTCGTCGAGGCCGCCGGGAATGAGCAGGCCAAGGCGGCGAGCAACTGGGTGATGGGCGACGTGTTGCGCCTGTTGAACGAACGAAAGATCACCATCGAGGAATGTCCCATACCGCCCGAGCGGCTGGCCAGGATGATCTCGCTCATCAACGACGGCACCATCAGCGGGAAAATCGCAAAGACGGTGTTCGACCAGGTGGCGGAGAGCGGGAAAGACCCCGAGACCATCGTGGAAGAGAAAGGATTAAGGCAGATCACGGACACGAGCGCCATCGAGAGCGTCGTGGAGGATGTGATTGCGTCAAACCCCGAAGAAGTCGAAGCCTACCGGGGCGGAAAAACGAAGCTCATGGGCTTTTTCGTCGGCCAGGCGATGAAGGCCACCGGGGGCAAGGCGAACCCCAAAGCCTTACAGGAGATACTCCGGGAAAAACTGGGGAGCTGACCTGGTGAGACCTTCCGGGCTCAGGCATCAAGGGCGGCCACGGGGGGCCGCCCCTGCGGGTTCGATTCGAAACGCGGGAGATGCGTAGGGGCGACCCTCTGTGGTCGCCCGATTGGCTTCACCTGCAGGGGCCGCATATCTGCAGCGCTCCCAGGAAGGGAGCGCTACCTGCACGTCCAGTTACGTCCGCTCGCGCTGCGCGGGTTCCTCCCCGCCGCTGCGTGAACTCCCATACCACACGGAGATGAAACCGACTTTTTCAACAGCCCCCGTAGGGACAGGTCGCGACCTGTCCCTACAGACTTCTTCTCCCTGCTCGTCTACATACGCCGAATCACGATATCAGAACTTTCCCAACAACCACGCCTCAGAGGGAATTCTGTTCCTCGAACCCGTAGAGGGCGCAAGGGTTCTCCACCAGTATTTTCCGGCGCACGCCGTCCTCGGGCGCGAATTCCGCGAGAAGGTCCATCAATTCGCCATCGTTGGGAATGATGGGCTTCACGTTCGTGTGCGGCCAATCGGTCCCCCACACCACTCGCTCGGGTGCGGCGTCAATCAAGGCGCGCGCCACGGGGATGGCGTCATGGTAAGGAGAGCCGCTCCTGGAGATGCGATCGGCGCCGCTCAGCTTCACCCATACGTTCCCGCTTTCGAGCAAACGAAGCAGCACCTGGAAATCGGGGTGCGTGATTGGCAAATCTGCGGGGAAAAGACCCATGTGGTCGAACACTACGTCGACCGGCAGTTTCCAAAACTGCTCTTCATAAACGGGCAACTGCCCGGCGTGTAAATGAAACTGCATGTGCCAGCCGAAACCCTTGATTTTGGCGGCCAGCTCACTCATCCGCTCGATTCCGCTTCTGCCTCCCGAAGCCATGTTGATGCGGGCGCCCCGGATGCCGAGCCGGTTCAACTCGTCGAGCCGCTCCTCGGAGGCGTCCGCATCCACCACGCCCACGCCGACATAGCCCGGTCCTAAGACGCGAATCGCCTCGAGCACTCTCGCGTTGTCCGCGCCATAGGGACTCGCCTGCACCACGACGCCCCGTTCCAGGCCCAGAACGCCGGCCATCTTCCGGTAGTCGTTCTCCAGCACCTGAACGGGCGTGTACCGCCTGGGTTCGGCGTAGGGATACTCCGCCTCGGGCCCGAAAATATGAAAGTGACAATCCGCCGCTCCCGGGGGAACTTTGTATTTCGGCAGATTCGTATCCGGGTCGGGCCCGGGAACCGTGGGCCGGGTGATCAATGCGCGTCCTCGAACCTGTGTGGAGCGGCTGTGGCTTATCTTCTTTTCTTTTTCTTTCGGAACGGCTTGTGGCACTGCGTGCAGCTGTCCGACAAGGCGCTGAACGCTTTCAGCACGGCATCCTTGTTTTTCGCCTGAGCCGCTTTGGCGACGTCTCTCGCGATTTGCGCCGAATCTCTGGCGATTTTCGTGTAGTCGTCGAAACGGCTCCAGACTTCCGCCTTGATCCGCGTCTTGCCGAAAGCGCTGCCCTTGGGGCTGAGATAAGGAATCGCTGCCGAGAGCAGCGCGATTTCCTCCGCCGCCGCCGCGACGCGCTTGTAGTTCGCCTTCTTGGTGTAGACCTTGACCCGGCGCATCGCGCGGCTGATGCTCTTCATCGTGCGCACGCGCACCCTTTGCACGCCGCGCATCGTCTGCTCGTCCTGGCCTGCGGTGAATGAGGGAAGAAAAACCACCGCCATCAAGACCACGCACACCAGCGCGCACACCCATTTCCCGATTCGCATATCCACTCCTCATCGGCGGCCTGGACGGCTCTTCCCAAGAATGCCCCATAGTAAAAAGGGGCTTCCGGGGTGTCAATCCGGGGGGCTGATATCACGTAACCATATATAATTCAAATAAATAGGATTTCATGAGTTTATCGCAAAACCTCGTCAATGTATCTGATTTTTCAGGAATGTATCGAAAACATGATGATTCGCCGTATCTTGAAGACCCGGCGTTCCCCGTGTGCTCGCCCGCGCGGAGGATGACGCGTCGCGAATCGGGCCTCGACATGCCCGTGTTCTCAGGTCCCGCCCGAAACCGCCGCGCCCGCGATAGCAAGGAAGCCCTGAAAAAGAGCAATCCCCCGTTTCGCGTGGAAATCCGCCTCTTGGCGTCCTGCGAGCACGTCCGGTGCGAGGACGTCGTATTCGTGGCGGGAGAGGGTCAGGGGGTATTGTCATATTTGAACGGCTTTCTGTTTCATCCCCACCGTCACGCCTGCCCGGACTCACCCTCCGAGTCGGCGTAGAGCCGGAAGTAGGCGAGGGCGGCGTAGGCCTTGGCCTCGATGGCGTCGCCCTCGATGGACAGCTTGAAGTGGTTGATCCCCTTGTAGAGGATGGACATGCCTTTTTCCTCAAAGAGCCGTTCGATTCCCGGGAAGGCGCGCAGCCCGGCTCCCTTCTCCGGCAGGCACCATTCCATCTCTTCGAGGTAGTCCACGACGGGACGCCAGGCGTTGCGCCCCGAGGTCAGCCAGTAGTCGAGGTTCGAGGGTTTCCGCGGCCTGTACATCTCGAGGCCCAGGCGCGGCCCCACCCCGTTCGCGGCGACGTCCACGGCCAGCCGGAAGACGGGCGTCACGTCGCGCATCTCCTCCAGAATGTCCATCACCTTCCGGGCGGAGCCTTCCCACTTCAGCCGCTTGAGCAGCGCCGGTATGTTTCGCTGTTTCAACCCGTCCATGATGAGGCGAATGGAGCGCGGCTCTCGCTGCGCCACGGCGCCGATCTGGTCCACCACGCCGTCACGGGGCAGGGCGGCGAAGACCCGCTCCACGGATCTGCGCTCCTCCTCGTTCTCCTCCCACCCGACCGCATTCGCTATGGCGGCGGCCAGGCGGTCGGGAGTTCGCGAACCCGCGACATCATTATCCAGCTCGGACTCGGGCTGCAGCGCCAGGAATACGCCCGGGGCCGGGTTCAGGTTCGAGGGGATCTCCGCGATGTCGTATTCGAGCATCGACGCCCTGAACCAGCCGGCGAGAGAGGGCTCGGTAGGGGGAGCCACCCCGTTCATGCGGGCGAAGACCCGGCCGAGGGCCGCCTCCGGGGAATCGGGCTTTGCGGCCTCGCCCTGACGAACGAAATACTCCAAAGACGGCCGCCCCGGCGCAACCGATACGAAAAAATCGGCGGCGGGCGCAGGGTCTCCCAGCCGGAACTCGAACGCCGCGTAATTCAGAGTCAGCCAACCCGGAAGTTCACCGACGCGCTCCTCCAGGCGCTCCCGCCACGGGCCGTCGAGCAGGGAGGATGGAATAAAGCGGCGCAGCCTTGGAAAGACGTCCCCGAAATTCTCAGACATCGTCTAGTCCTGTTTCCGAGCGGGATGCATCCATTGTTGTCAAGGCGACGATGAGCAAACTCGGCCCCTTGGTCTCCCTTCAGAGAAGCGGGTCGCAGAGCCGTGTAAACCCGCAAGGAGGTTTCCCGCACCTGTCTCTCCCGGGGTTTTCCGGCAAACCTGTCGAGCAAATTATGGAACTGTTTCGGTATATCGCATCAGGAGTTCTGGTTCAAGCTGTTCCAGGCGTTGGCAAGGTCCAGCATGGACCCCGAGCCGGCCACGACGGCGTTGAGGTCCGCCTCGCTCAATTCGGCGGGCGGCAACACCAGGTTGATGCTCATGAGGTTGTCCTGGTGCACGCCGATCTTGAATCCCTCGGGAATGGTGACCCCCAGTTCCTTCTCGATGGCGGCCTTGGGATTGGTCAGCAATTCGGAGCGGAACGCCTCGTTCTCGCTGGCTTTGCGGATGATTTCCTCTCTTACTTCCTCGATGGTTTTCACTGCTTCGCGTTCTCCACAAAATGCTGCCCGATTGCGGGTGGTGTGAGATTCCTCCCATGGCCTGGGGGCCATACGGCAGTCAGCGCCTGAGAGCGGTAGTATTCCGCCTCTTCGCTCCGGAAAAAAGAAACAACTTTAGGAAAGTATATGCGCCGTGTTCGCCTCGTCAATAAAAATATAACCTTTCGCCGGGAAAAACACAAATTATACTATTTTTCCCTCAAGCTCCCCCCCAACCCCGAATTCACCCCCGGCATCGCGCCGGATGAGCTATTTTCGCTCATCGGTATCCTTCGCGGGGCTTTTTTCTTGAGGGGCCGGAAGCGGTGTGAGAAACTTGGCTATCCGCTGCGAAGCATATCGAGCATGGGTTTCCGCTCCACCGGAGACCCGCTTGCCGGCCGGGAAGGATACGACATTGAGCGCCAAGGGTTCCGCCCAGCACATGAACACCGACATCCGCTACGAAGCCGACGAGAAGCCGCCGCCCCTTCTCGCATTCGGCCTGGGTCTGCAGCTCGCCGTCCTCTGCGTGGGCGGCATCGTCTTCACGCCCTTTATCGTGGTGCGGGCCGCCGGCGGAACGGAGGATTATCTGTCGTGGGCCGTGTTCGCCGCCCTGGCGGTCTGCGGCTCCACCACGATGCTCCAGGCGTTCCGGGTCGGCCGCTTCGGCGCGGGCTACGTTCTCATCATGGGCACCTCGGGCGCCTTCATTGCGGTCTGCATCGCGGCGCTCGCCAAGGGAGGACCGGGGATGCTCGCCACGCTGGTTCTCGCCTCTTCGCTGTTTCAGTTCGTGCTTTCCGAGCGGCTCTCCCTGTTCAGGCGGGTGCTGACGCCGACTGTCGCGGGAACCGTCATCATGCTGATAGCGGTTACGGTGATGCCCATCGTCTTCGGCCTGCTGAAGGACGTGCCGAAGGGCAGCCCGCCGCTCGCCGCTCCGCTGAGTGCTGTCGTGGCCGTGGTCTTCGTAGTCGGCATTGCGCTCAAGGCGACGGGCGCGCTGCGCCTGTGGGCGCCTGTTATCGGCGTGGTCGCGGGTTCGATCGTCGGCGGCTGGTTCGGCATCTACGACACGGCCCGCGTCGCGGAGGCTTCTTGGATCGGCCTTCCCCACGGCGCGTGGCCGGGCCTGGACCTGAACTTCGGGCCGGTTTTCTGGACGCTTCTTCCCGGGTTCGTGTTCGTGACCCTGATCGGCGCCATCGAAACCGTGGGCGACGGCGCGGCCATCCAGCGCGTGTCCTGGCGGCGGCCCCGGGCGGTGGACTTCCGGGCGGTGCAGGGCGCGGTGGCCGCCGACGGGGTGGGCAACCTGCTCTCCGGCCTTTTGGCGACGGTGCCGAACACGACCTATTCGACGAGCGTCTCCGTCACCGAACTCACCGGCGTCGGCGCGCGCAGCGTCGGTATCGCCGCCGGGCTGATGTTCCTCGCCCTGGCGTTTTTACCCAAGCTGGTCGCCTTGGTGCTGGCGATACCGGCCCCGGTCGCCGCGGCCTACATGACCGTGTTGCTGGCGATGCTTTTCATTGTCGGCATGCGGATGGTCGTTCAGGACGGGATCGACTACCGCAAGGGGCTGGTGGCGGGCGTCGCGTTCTGGGCGGGCGTCGGCTTCCAGAACGGCGTCATATATCCCGAATACTTCTCCACGTTCGCGGGCGGCCTTCTGAACAACGGAATGACGGCCGGCGGACTCGTCGCCATGATCATGACCTTGTTCGTCGAACTCACCGAGCCGCGGCGCAGCCGTATCGAGGTGGCGTTCGACATTTCGGCGCTTTCGAAGATACGGGAATTTCTCGGTGAGTTCGCCTCCGCCGGCGGCTGGGATGAGGCGATGGCGCAACGCCTCGACGCCGTGGGCGAGGAGACGCTGCTGACGATTCTGCGCCAGGATGAGGCAGATGAGGACCGCGAGCGAAGGCGGCTGCTCGTGGTGGCGCATCAGGAAGACGGCGGCGCAGTGGTGGAGTTCGTCGTCGCGGGCGGGGAGGAGAACCTGCAGGACAAAATCGCGCTGCTCGGCGAGCAGACGGCAGGCGCGCCCATCGAGCGCGAAGTCTCGCTCAGACTGCTGCGCCACCTCGCATCGTCGGTTCGCCACCAGCAATATCACGACACGGACATCGTGACCGTTCGAGTGGAGGTCCCCGGGGCGGGAAGGGGCACAGGGAGTTGAGAAGCCCGTGCGGGCGCGCTTCGGTATTGTCCCGGCGCTTTACGCGGATTACCGTCCACCGTTCTCGAGAAACCCTACCTCCTCCCCCTCGGGTGGTGGTCGAGGCCGCGGTAGGCGTCGATGAAGGCGGTGATGCGCTTTTCGTCAAAAGCCTCCAGCGTGTCTATCTTCCCCCAGGCGGTGAGCGCGATTCTGTGCTTCATGGAGGGATAGGGGGCGAGGATGACGAACTTCGAGTAGCCGCGCACCAGGGATTCGAGTTTTTTCACGAGTTCGGGACAATCGGAACAGCTATACTGTACGAGAACGCCGCCGTCTTCCAGGTTGTGCACCTGGAAGCCCTTGTCGATCGGGCTCCGGTGAACGCCCCAGCGGACGATCGTCGGGAAATGAGGCCCCGAGGTGGGAGGATCCGTGTTATAGGAGATGGCGCCGCTCGTGCCGACGCGGATGTGTCGGTTGCCGAGGGAGGGCACGTTGCGCGCTTTGTTCGCAGATGCTCCTGTAAAGTAGTAGATGGCGGTTACGACCACGACGATGACGATCGCCCACACGAGCGGGGCCGTACGCTTGTTCCTGGAGCCTCTGGCTCTCGCCTGGCGCGAAGAGCCGTGCTCGGCGGGTCGGGGACGTTGCTTTTTTCTCTTGGCTTTTCTGGACAAGGAGGAACCTTTCTCGATGTTGCGGTGGTCGGCGGCTTCGGGACCACTCGATGGGTCGCACCTCAAGATACGCAAACGCCAGGGTAGGGACAAGCAGGCGGCAGATGAAATATTCGAGGTCTTATCCCCGTTCGGCCCAGGGTCTGCTGGCGGGCTCGCGAGGCCGAGTTGCTCGCGGGAGAGGATTCATGATGGATGAAATCCGCTGGAGCAGTGGTGTCGAGCCGTGGAGGTGCGCCGGAGGAGCCCGGGCTTCAGGGGGTTGCAGACCGCTGCTCCGCTCCTCGGGTTGCATGGGTGAAGTTAAAAAATGAGTTGCGCAAGGGGTAAGTCTTTTATACATTGAGCAGGGATTCGCATTTGTCGGAACTGCTGGGCAAGCGCAGCAGGAGCAATGGGGAGATAGTCAGGAAAATGGATACCTGCCGGATACTCGTGGTGGACGATGAACCGGATCTCGAAGACCTCGTGAATCAGCGCATGCGGCGCGAGATTCGCAGCGGCCGCTATTCATTCGTATACGCGCGCAACGGGGTCGAAGCGCTCGAACGCCTGAACGGAGACAATGACATCGACATCGTCATCACGGACATCAACATGCCGGAGATGGACGGCCTCACTTTGCTCGAGCAAATTCCGGCATATGACCCCAAGCTGCGCTGCGTCATCGTCTCCGCGTATGGAGACATGAAAAACATCCGCACGGCGATGAACAGGGGCGCATTCGATTTCCTCAACAAGCCGATAGATTTCGAGGACCTGCGGCATACCATCGACAAGTCGATGAAGCATCTCGGGGAGATACGAGAGGCGTTCGAGGCGCGCGACAAGATGCTGACGGAAGGGAGGTCGTGATGGAAGAGCCCCACAGGATACTCGTGGTGGACGATGAGCCCGATCTCGAACAACTTGTGCTGCAGCGCATGCGGCGCGAGATTCGGCGGGGCCGCTATGCGTTCGTCTTCGCGCGCAACGGAGTCGAGGCGCTCGAGCGCTTGAACGAGAACGGCGGCGATCCTATCGACATGGTGCTCACCGACATCAACATGCCGGAGATGGACGGTCTCACGCTCCTCAAGCAAATCCCCTCGGTCGACCCCAACGTGCGTTCCGTGGTCGTTTCGGCGTATGGGGACATGAAGAATATCCGGACGGCGATGAACAGGGGCGCTTTCGATTTCGTCACCAAGCCGATCGATTTCGAGGATTTGCGGATCACCATCGATCGGACCCTGGAACACCTCGTCATGCTGCGCGAAGCCCTCGAGGCGCGCGACAAGCTGGTCGCTCTCAGAAGTGACCTCGACCTGGCCAGCAAGATGCAGCAGTCGATCCTGCCGACCAAGTTTCCCGAGAGCCCCGACTACGAAATCTACGCTGGCATGGTGCCGGCCCGGGATGTGGGGGGCGATTTCTTCGACGTGATCAACCTCGGCGACGACCGCATCGGCATCACGGTCGCCGACGTTTCGGGCAAGGGCGTGCCCGCCGCGCTCTTCATGATGTCGAGCCGCACGCTGCTCAACAGCGTCGCCGTCGCGCGCGCGAATCCGGGCGAAGTGCTCGGCGAGGTGAATCGTCTTCTCCGGCCCGGCGACGTGCTCAGCGAAGTGAACCGGCTGCTTCAGGAGAACAACGAGGCCGCAATGTTCGTCACCGTCTTCTTCTCCTTTTTCGATTCCAAGACCGGAGAAATGGTGTACGCCAACGGCGGCCACAACCCCCCGGTCATCATTCACGCCGACGGCTCATCGAGCCTGCTTGCCCAGCAACCGGGCGTAGCTCTGGGGATCGCGCCGGAATTCAGCTACGACATGTACAATGCGACTCTCGCGCCCGGCGAAGCCCTCATACTCTATACCGACGGCGTGACGGAAGCGGAAAACGTGAAGACCGAACAATTCGGCCTTGATCGCCTTCAGGGGATTCTTGGAGGCGCGTCGCCGTCCTCCGCCAAGGAGATCAACGACAAGATTTTCGACGCGGTGAAGGAATTCGCAGGCAAGGCGCCCCAGTTCGATGACATCACCTGCCTGACCCTTTTCCGCCGCGGGGGGAGCGAATGAGCGCGAAACTTTCATTGACCATGGGGTTCGAAGCCGCCGACCTCCCGCGCATTCAATCCGCCATCGGGGAATTCAGCCAGGAGCAGGATTGGCCGCCAGACATCGAATTCCAGGTCGACCTCGTGCTCGAAGAACTGGTGCTCAACGTCGTGCATCACGGCAGCAGCGACGGAGAAGAAGGTGAAATCAAGATCGAACTCTTCTCGGACGCGGAGTCGGTGGTCATCGATATTATCGACAGCGGCCGTCCGTTCGACCCCCTGACCGACGCCCCCGAACCGGACACGGAATCGACTATCGAGGACCGGGCCGTGGGTGGGCTCGGCATCCACCTGGTGCGAACGATGATGGACGAAGTGACCTATCGGCGGGAGGAGAACAAGAACCACATACGCCTCGTCAAGCGGAGGAATGAATGAGGCTTCTGCTCCAGACCCGCCGGGCGCTTATCCTGCTTGTTGCCGTGATAATTTGCTTGGCGTCGGGAGCGAAAGCGGCCGTGCCCGGGGTTTCCCCCCAGCGTATTCATTTCGGCCAGTCCGCTGCCTTCACCGGGCCGGCCAGGGCTCTGGGCGAAGAAATGCGGCTCGGCATCGAAGCCGCCTTTCGTGCGGTGAACGTGCGCGGCGGCGTTTACGGGCGCCGTCTCGAACTCACTTCCCTCGACGATGCGTATGAACCCGAAGCCGCCATCCTGAACACACGCCGATTGATAGAGCATAGCAAGGTCTTCGCCCTCATCGGAGCCGTCGGAACGCCCACCTCGCGCTCCGCCACGCCGGTCGCCGCGAAAGCGGGCGTCCCATATATCGCGCCCTTCACCGGCGCCGCTTTTTTGCGCGATTCCAAATGGAAAAACATCATCAACCTGCGCGCCTCCTACTTCCAGGAGACCGAGGAGATGGTGAATCGGCTGATCAAGGACTTGGGCGTCAAGAAAATCGCCGTGCTCTACCAGGACGATTCATTCGGTTTGGCGGGCTACAGAGGCGTTCGCCGCGCCCTTGAACGGCGCAACCTGAAACCGGTGGTCACCGGAGTCTATCCGCGAAATACCACGGCGGTCAAAACGGCCCTGCTCGACATCAGGCGCGCCGACCCCGGAGCGGTAGTCCTCGTGGGGGCCTATAAGCCGGTCGCCGCCTTCATCGCCTGGGCGCGCCATACGGGTTTCAATCCGATTTTCGTGACGATCTCCTTCGTGGGCAGCAATGCGCTCGTGCGTGAGCTCGGCCCCGCCGGGGTCGGGATCTACGTCACCCAGGTGGTTCCGTTTCCGACGATGGAAAACCTCAAGATCGCAGCGGACTTCAGGCGGGATCTGGAGGCTCACAAGCCCGGCGCTGCTCCCAGCTTTGTCTCCTTCGAGGGTTACATGGCCGGCAGGCTGGCCATTCGAGCCCTCGAATTGTGTGGACGCGAGCCCGATCGCGACTGTCTTCTGAAGAGTCTGCGCCGCGCGGCCGTCATCGACCTCGGCGGATTCAAGCTCCGCTACGGCAAAGGCGACAACCAGGGCTCGGACGCCGTTTTCCTCACCGTCGTCGGCGAGGGCGGCCGCTACATCCCGACTGAAAAAATTCGGCGGCCGGAGTAGGAATAATGATGAAAGGGGCGCTGAAAAATCTCCTGGACAAGCGCTACAAGATATCGACGCAACTCTACCTCAGCATCGGCGCCGCCGCTTCTCTCACCGTAATCGCGAGCGTGGTTGCATGGGTCTCGTTCGGGTTCGTGGGAGAGGTGCAGAACCGCGTGAACGAAGGCACCGTCCCGTTCCTGGCGAGCGCCTTCGGTATCGCCCAGGAGAGCACCGCCCTGGTGGCCGCCGCGCCGCGGCTGGCCGCGGTGGTGAATCCCGACATTCTGGACCAAATCGCCACCGAGGTCGCCAAGGACCAGGAGGCGTTCGAGACGGCGCTTGCGTCGCTGATTCGCCAGGAAGGGAACGAGGAAATCTCTCTGCGCATCAAAAAGCTCGGAGAAGTACTGATAGAGAACCTCAATGCCATTAAACGACTGGTGCTGCAGCGCTTCGACCTCACCGATTTGCGCGATACCCTGCAACTCCAGCTCACATGGGTGCGCAAGGAACTGAACAACGTCATGGTTCCCGCCATCGACGATCAGCTGTTCTACGCAATGACGGGCTACGGCAAATTCGGCGAGGCGCCCGTTCCCCGTGAAAAGCACTTCTCTGAGGAGGGCTTTAACCTCTACCGCTACATCGCCGGCTTGCGGTCGGACGCCACCATCGCAACGCAGCTTTTCGCCACCGCCTTCAGCGTATCGGACGCCGCCCAGATCGAGCCGCTGCGCGAGCGTTTCGAGGCCACGGCGCGCGGTATCAGGCGGAATATGAACTCGCTGGGAGATGTTCCGGTGCGCGCGGCTCTCGAACCTCTCTTCGAACAGATGATCGAGTTGAGCATCGGGGAGGACGGGGGTTTCAACCTGCGCGCGCGCGAACTGGAACTCGAGAGGAAACAGGGCGAGTTGCTTGCGTTTCACGAATCTCAGGAAGCAAAAATCCTGGCCGCCACCCAGACGCTGGTGAGCACGGCCCGCAAGAGCGCAAAACAGGCCACCCAGGATTCCGCCCAGGCCATCAGCACCGGCAGCAACATCCTGCTCGCGCTGAGCGCCATCAGTTTCATCGGCGCCGTGCTGATCGGCTGGCTATTCATCGGCCGCGTACTTTCGCGTCGGCTCGGTCGACTCTCGGACCGCATGCGCCGGATGGCCGATGGCGATCTGGAGGAGAAAGTCGATATCGGCGGGCAGGACGAAGTGGCGGAAATGGCCGCGGCGCTCGAAATATTCCGTCGCCACGCCCTGGAGGTGCAGCGCCTGAACCTGGTGGAGAAGCTCGCCGAGGAGATCAAGGGCAAGAACGAAGAACTCGAAAGCGCGCTCGGCGATCTGGAGAAAGCGCAGGATCAGATAGTCATGCGCGAGAAACTCGCAGCGCTCGGTGAACTGACGGCGGGCGTCGCCCACGAGATCAGAAATCCGCTGAACTTCATCAAAAACTTCTCGGAAGTCTCCGAGGAGCTGATGGAAGAATTGCTGGAAGAGCTGGGAAAGGTGGAGACCCACGGCGGCAACGGACAGGAGAACGGACAAGAACTGGAGAAGGAAGAGAAAAAACAGGACAAGGAAGATCCGATCGAGGTCATCACCGAAATCGGCGAAGACCTCACCGGCAACCTCCAGCGCATCCGCGAGCACGGGGAGCGGGCCAACAATATCGTGGAGAGTATGCTCCAGATGGGCAGGGGTTCGGGCGATGCGCAGCCGACCAACATCAATACCCTGATCGAGGAACACGCGCGTCTCGCCTACCACAGCGCACGGGCGGCCGATCCGAATTTCAACATCACGCTCGATTGGGATTTGGACCCGGATATGGTGGAGTGCGAGGTCATTCCGCAGGATTTGGGCCGCGTCTTCTTGAACATGGTGAGCAACGCCTGCTACGCCACCGACGAGAAGCGACAAAAACTCTCCGCCTCCTCGGCCGAAGATGCGCCGCGCTACGATCCCACCCTCAGGGTCGCCACCAAGTGCAGGCCGGACGGCATCGAGGTACGCATTCGCGACAACGGGAGTGGTATGCCGCCCGAAGTCGTCGAGAAGATATTCAACCCCTTCTTCACGACCAAGCCGACGGACAAGGGCACCGGGCTCGGCCTATCGCTCTCCAACGACATTATTCGTCAGCATGGGGGACACATACGGGTCGAAACCGAGCCGGACGAATACACGGAGATGATAATCGACTTACCCCGGTAATCCGTTCCAACTTCCGAACCTGAAAGGTTTCAAGGGATATGTAGGATTGCGAAGGCCGCGACAAGAAGCGCGGCGCGCGAATCCATAAGGCGAGACGCCCGAGAAAGCGTTTTTCGTTCCCTGTTTCTTGTCTTTCGGTTGTCAGTTCGTGGTCGCTTCAAGCGCGTCCGCTTTCGAAGCGTGTATTTGAATAATGCGGTCGAAACCGGATATCTCGAAAACTTCGCGCGTCAGTTCACCAAGCGAGTACAGGGCGAACTTCGTGTTGCTTTGGCTAAGCTGCTTGGCGACGAGAAGAACGGCGCGGAGGCCGGCGCTGCTGATATACGAGACCCCCTCGAAATTAACGATGACGGCGTGGTCGTCTTCGCTGATTATGTTCTTTATGGTGCTCTCGAATTCCGGGGCAGTGGCGCCGTCGATGCGGCCATCTACCTGCACGACCAAGGTCCCGTTTTCCTGCTCAGTCTTGATTTCCATGCTTGGCTCTGCCTCCCAACAGCGTGAGATTTGTATTGATCTGATACCCCGAGGGTGTATGCCTTAGCAACAAGTATAATATGCCTAGCGTAATACCTCATCTCGCATCAACACAAGCCCACCCTCAAATTTTCGAACAGAGGGCGTAGTCATTCAGGACTACTTCTCTGAGAAATGCGCTAGATACCTTATAGAATTTCTTCGTGTTTGGCAACTCGCGGCGTCATTCTTGGTCGACATTGTTTGGGACTCCCTGTGTCGGGTGCTCCTGACGGCTCCGCAAGCGCGAAAATCCCTCAAATTATCTTGACTGGACGAAGTGAGTCCATCATAGTTTTTGAGTGCAACACTGAAAATATCCAGGAGGTTCGCTTGCTCCGCGCCCGACTGCGCCCGAGAGGGAGTTGTGCGGTAACCTGCGATAGAGGCCTTGGTAGACGCTTTGGTGAATAGTTGTTTACGGGATGGCAGGTGAGGTGTAATGGCAGATTCTGAGAGAAGAGCCGCTTCGGACCTGGGGAGCGATAACCTCCATATGACGCCCGAGACGATGCTTGAGCTTGCGCGCAGGGCGTCGGAACTATTGGTGGAGCGCATCGAGAGGCTCCCCGAAGAGGGCGCCTGGGACGGAGATTTTCAGCAGGAACTCGAAAAGCAACTGATGGCGACTCCGCCCGAGGAAGGCCGCCCGGCGCTGGAGGTTTTAGAGCGCGCCGCGCGCGAAATACTCCCCCTCACGGGGCGTAACGATCATCCCCGCTTCTTCGGCTTCATTCCCTCCTCGCCCACCTGGCCCGGGGTGCTGGCCGACTTCATGGCTTCGGGTTTCCACGTCAATCAATGCACCTGGCTGGTCGCGAGCGGCCCGAGCCAGCTCGAACTGGTCGTCATCGACTGGTTCCGTCGCTGGATCGGTTACCCCGAGGGCGCGGGCGGGCTTTTCACGAGCGGTGGTTCGGCGGCCAGCGTGGACGCCTTCGTCGCGGCGCGCGAAGCGGCGGGCCATCCCGATCGCGCGAGCGTTTACATGAGCGACCAGAGCCACAGCGCGCACGTCCGCGCGGCAAGGATCATCGGTATACGGCCCGAACGCATCAGGCTGCTCCCGAGCGATGAACGCTTCCGCCTGGACATGGAGGCGCTCACGCGCGCCGTGGCGGAAGATCGCGCCGCGGGCCTCAATCCCATCGCGGTGTGCGCCAACGCCGGAGCCTCCAGCACGGGGGCGATCGACCCGCTCGGGGAGATGGCGGACTTCTGCGAGGCGGAAGGCATCTGGCTGCACGTCGACGCCGCTTATGGCGGCTTCGCGGCTGTCACGGAGCGGGGCAGGGAACTCCTCGCAGGAATGGAGCGCGCCGATTCGATCGGGATGGACGCGCACAAATGGTTCTTCCAGCCCTACGAGGCGGGCGCCCTGCTCGTGAAGGACGTGGCAACACTCGAGCGCGCCTTCGCGGTGCGGCACGACATTCTCCAGGACACGATATGGGGCGCGAACCACCCGAATTTCTCGGATCGCGGTCTGCAGCTCAGCCGCTCGTTCCGGGCGCTCAAGGTCTGGATGTCGGTGCAGACCTTCGGCATGGCCGCGTTCCGGCGGGCCGTCTCCAAGGGCATGGAACTGGCCGAGCAGGCTCAGGAGTACGTTCGCGAGAGCCCGGTACTGGAGATGCTGACGCCCGTGTCGCTGGGGATCGTTTGCTTCCGGGTCAATCCGGCGGAAGCGGACCTCGACGATAAGGCGCTTGAGGAGATGAACAAAACGGTTCTCGCCCGCATCTTCTGGGACGACAAGGCGTTCGTCTCATCCACGCTTCTCAAGGGGAAGTTCGCGCTCAGGTTCTGCATCATCAACCACAACACGACATGGGACGACGTGCGCGAGACGCTCGAGACGATCGAACGCTTCGGGGGAGAGGCTTTGGCGCAGGAAAATGGTTAGGAGGTCGCCTCGGTGCGTTTCCAGATGCCTGTAGCGGTTGGATATTTGCCGGTCAAGTCACCAGAAATGGGGCTGAAAGGAAACGAATATCGTTCGCTATCTGTGTAATATGGATACTTTGCCTGGCCGCGTTTTTCCGACGCGCTCTGCTGGCATCCGTCGGTTGGAGTCTGCTTGCCCTGTCTCTTTGACAACCTCATTCGTATCAATGAAGATTGACGGCATGCGACACATGAAGTGACGGAAGTTTCCGTTACGCGAGACCGGCTGCTCGGGTGGGACGGGACGCTGGGAGCAGGGCTCCGTTTCAGTCTCTTTGGCACCACCCCATGTTCTATTCCGATGTCACAATACGATGGGAGATGCGTAATGGAAAACTCGGAGGGAAGAAGAGAACCGCAGGCTGCGGAGAGCGATGGCCTCAGGATGGCGCCCGAAGAGATGCTCGATCTGGCGCGCAGGGCGGCGGAAATTCTCGTGGAGCGAAGCGGGAATCTGGCCGAGCAAGGTGCGTGGGACGGGGATTTCCAGCAGGAACTCGAAAAACAGCTCATGGAGGCTCCGCCCGAGGCCGCCCGTCCGGCGGCGGAGGTTTTAGAGCGCGCCGCGCGCGATATTCTCCCGTTTTCGTTGCGCCTGGACCATCCCCGTTCCCTTGCGTTCGTTTCGACATCACCCACCTGGCCCGGCGTGCTGGCCGACTTCATGGCCGCAGGCTACACCATCAACCAATGCACCTGGCTGGTCGCGAGCGGCCCGAGCCAGCTCGAACTCGTCGTCATCGACTGGTTCCGGCGCTGGGTCGGCTATCCCGAAAGCGCGGGCGGACTTTTCACGAGCGGAGGTTCGGCGGCGAGTCTGGACGCCTTCGTCGCGGCGCGCGAAGCGTCGGGTCATCCCGATCGGGCGAGCGTGTACATGAGCGACCAGAGCCACAGCGCGCACATCCGCGCGGCGCGGATTATCGGCGTCAAGCCCGAGCGGATACGGCTTCTTCCGAGCGATGAAGACTTCCGCCTGGATATGGAGTCGCTCGCCCGCGCCGTGAATGAGGATCGCGCGGCGGGGCTCCATCCTATCGCGGTGTGCGCCAACGCCGGAGCGGTGAGCACCGGGGCTATCGACCCGCTCGGGGAGATGGCGGACTTCTGCGAGGCGCAGGGCATCTGGCTGCACGTCGACGCCGCCTACGGCGGTTTCGCGGCCGTCACCGAGCAGGGCAAGAATCTCCTGAAGGGCATGGAGCGCGCAGATTCAATCGGAATGGACGCGCACAAATGGTTCTTTCAGCCCTACGAGGCGGGCGCCCTGCTCGTGAAGGATGTCACTACGCTCGAAAATGCGTTTGCGGTGCGGCACGATATTTTACAGGACACGATATGGGGCGCGAATCACCCGAACTTCTCGGATCGCGGCCTGCAGCTCAGCCGCTCGTTCCGGGCCTTGAAAGTCTGGATGTCGGTGCAGACCTTCGGCATGGCCGCTTTCCGGCAGGCCGTCTCGAAGGGCATGGAACTGGCCGAACGTGCGGAGGCGTACGTCCGCGAGAGCCCGGTTCTGGAGATGTTGACGCCCGTCTCGCTGGGTGTCGTTTGCTTCCGGGTCAATCCGGCGGACTCAGGACTAGACGATAAGGCGCTTGAGGAGATCAACAAGACGATGCTCGCCCGCATCTTCTGGGACGACAAGGCGTTCGTCTCATCCACGCTTCTCAAGGGGAAGTTCGCGCTCAGGTTCTGCATCATCAACCACACCACGGCCTGGGACGACGTGCGCGAGACGCTCGAGACGATAGAGCGCTTTGGCAAAGAGGCGCTTAATCCGGGTTGAGCGGTTCTTTGCCTGAAAGCGCCTTCTATTCCTGGGACATCACCAGAGCGGCGCGTCCGGTAACCTGGCCCGCTTTCAATCGTTCGTGTACGAGGTTGGCCTCCTCGAGCGGGTAGGTCTCGCTCACCAGCGGCCAGGCCTCGCCGCGCGCCACGAGTTCGAGCGAGTCGATCACCTCCTGCCGGGTGGCGTAGCGGCTGCCCAGGATCTGCTGTTCCTCTCGGAGCAACTCACGCGGGGAAAAGGGAAACCGTTCTATCCGGTTCGAGCCCATGGCGAGGAAGCGGCCCCCCTTGCCCAGTCCGCGCAACCCGCCTTCGACCCCATCGGCGGTGCAGACGAAATCGACGACGACGTCCACGCCCGCGCCCCCGGTCAAATCACGCAGCGCCTCGCCCAGGTTCTCCTGGGAGGCATCCACCGTATCGTGCGCGCCCATGTCGCGACATTTGCCCAGCTTGTCCGCCGCGATGTCGACGGCGATGACGCGTGCGCCCGCCCAGCGCGCCATCATCACCATGTGGATTCCCACGCCGCCGCCCGCGCCCACCACGGCCACGTTCTCCATCGGGCGAATTCCCGCGTGGCCGACCACCTTGTACGGCGTGGCGATGGCGTCCGAGATGACGCCCACCTCGGCGGGATGCCCCTTGTAGTCGAGCCCCTCGGGCAGGGGGATGAAGCTTCTGGCGGGCAGCTTGATGTACTCGGCGTAGCCGCCGTCCATCTGGCGTCCGACGTGACCGGCGAGATTATCGCACAGGGTCTCGCGGTTCACGCGGCACCAGCGGCAGCGCCCGCAGGTGAAATAGTAATACGCCGTCACGGGCGTCCCTTCGCTGAGTCCCTCCACCCCCGCGCCCACCTGTGTGATCTCTGCGGTGATCTCGTGGCCTATCACGAGCGGGAAATTCCCGCCCATGCGGCCCGCCCGGGTGTGCTCGATCGTAAGCCCCGAGCCGCAGGCCAGCACGCGCGCCACGGCTTCGCCCGGTCCCGCTACGGGGATGGGTCGTTCCTCCAGGACGAAGGGCGCGCCCGCCTCCGCTAATACCATTGCCTTCATGTCATCTCCTGCCGGTAATGGGGTGAAAGTTATCCTCAGTGTAGAGCATCACGCCGCGGAGCGGTAACGAGCGGGGAAAAGCAGCCACCGGGGCTTCGCTAGCCGGTGCGAATCTCTTTCGCCCATTCGCGGTTGGCGGCGTACCACTCCACCAGATGCGCGAGGCCCTCTGCGAGCTTCACCCGGGGCCGCCAGCCGAGGAGTTTATCCGCCTTGTCGATGTTCGCCCATGTGGCCTTGACGTCCGCGGGGTTCATCTCCTCATGGTGGATACGGGCTTTTTTCTCCGTGAGGGCTTCGATGCGGGCGATAGCCTCGTTCAGGACGACGGGCTCATCCGACCCCAGATTGATGATTTCATACGTGACCGGCTTGATGGCCGCGACCGTGCCCCGGGCGATATCGTCCACATAGGTGAAATCGCGCTCCTGCGTCCCGTCTCCATACACGAGCACGGGTCTTCCCTCCGCTATCCACTGCGTGAAGCGGAAAAGGCTCATGTCGGGCCGACCCGCCGGGCCGTAGACGGTGAAATAGCGCAGCACCGTCACGTCGATTCCATAAAGATGGTGATAGGTGTGGCAGAGCGCCTCGGCTGCTTTCTTGGAGGCCGCGTAGGGCGATAGCGGCCTGTCGCTCGGGGCGTCCTCCCGGAAAGGTGCGGGCGTATCCGCCCCGTAGGCGCTCGAGGTGGAGGCGAGAACGAACTTCATCACGCCGAAATCCTTGCATAGCTCCAGCAGGTTCAGCGCGCCGGTGACGTTGGTCTCGAAATACGCCCGGGGATTCTCGATGGATTGTCGCACCCCGGCGCGCGCGGCCAGATTCAGGGCGGCGTCGAAAGGCGGCGCGTCTCCCTTGGCGTTTTGCGCGAACAACACGCGCAAGGGGTCGGGACGGGTGATGTCGGCTTCATGAAAAACGAAGCCGGGCCGCGTCTTGAGGCGCGTGAGCCGATAGTCCTTCAGCCGCGTGTCGTAGGCGTCGTTCATGTCGTCGACCCCCACGACGGCGTGGCCCTCATCCATCAGGAATTCGCACACCCTGGAGGCGATGAAGCCGGCGGCTCCTGTTACGAGATACTTGCCCAAACGCATTTCTCCTTGCGACGAACTTGTTGACGGCGGTGCAAGGCTATCAGGAGCAGTTGGTTCCGGCAAAGCGAACGGGGCGACTTCGGGGTTTATGCTTGAAATCCGCCGAGCTTTCTATTGTTCTGAATTGTTCCTCTCTCAGGGTTGGTTAAATTCACTCCCCCCTTAAGGGGTTGTTGAAAAGACCTTGTGGGGGGGCATCACCTCTAGCGGGAAGGCCGCTTCCGCACGAACCCCCGACTCTCCTCGTCAGAAGCAACCCTCCCTACCCCCCCTTGTCAGGGGTCAATTCCGACCGAGGAGGGAGGAATTGCAAGCCGATGCGTTTCCCGCCTATGGATTATGCAAACGCTCGTTCCTCACTCGCGTTTGACCCCTGACAAGGGGGGGTAGGGGGGGTTGCTTTTATGGGGTTTCCCCTTCAAGAGGGTTGCCTTTACCCTGTCAGGAGGACTTTTTCATCGGGCATTCCCCTCGGGATGCCCGACCCCTCAAGGTGGAAGTGATTGATAACAGCGTCTTCCGTAGGGACAGGCCCCTGTGCCTGTCCGGATGGGTTCCCCGAAAATGGACAACCACAGGGGGTTGTCCCTACGACCCCGAATCGAAGATATCTCACACTCTGTCAAAACACGGCCCGTGGTTGAAATCCGAGCCGCAATCCGTGATGGTTGGATTTTCGCGCAATTGCTGCATTTTGATGTGGATTGAGGATTCCGTATGGCGAACGTGTTGGTGACCGGAGGCGCCGGCTTCATCGGCTCTCATGTGGTGGAAGCCTGCCTGGAAGCGGGCGATTCCGTCTGGGTGGTGGATAATCTCGCCTCGGGCCTGGTGGAGGACATTTCCACCGGAGCGGTTTTTTGCGAGGGTGACATAGCCGATGCGGGGTTCATGCGCCGCGTGGTGGACGAGGCTTCTCCCGTCGTCATCCACCATCTGGCGGCCCAGTCGAGCGTGACGCACAGCCTGGCCGATCCCCTCCTGGATGCGCGCGTGAACGTCCTGGGCACGCTCAGCGTCCTGGAAGCGGCCAGGAGCATGGGTTCCATGCCCCGAGTCGTCTACGCCGCGACGGGCGGGGCCTGCTACGGCGATCCCGAAGAGGAGATTGTGGATGAGAACTGCCCGCTGGCACCCGCCTCCCATTACGGGATGAGCAAGGTGTCGGGTGAGCGGCATCTCGCCTTCTACGGGGCGCATTTCGGGCTGCCCGTCGTCTCGCTGCGTCTCGCCAACGTTTACGGGCCGAGGCAGCGCCCCTCTCTCGATGCGGGCGTGATATCGATTTTTGCGGAAAAATTATTGAAGGCCGAGCCCCTCACCCTCTATGGACACGGACGCGCGGGGCGCGATTACGTCTATGTGAAGGATGTTGTCGCGGCGTTCCTGGCGGCGGCCAAGGGCGGTGCGGACGGCGGCGCCTACAACATCGGTACGGGCGTCGTCACCGAAGTGGAGGCGCTGCTGGATATCCTCTGCCGCCGCATGGGCGAAACCCCCGTGAGCGTCGAGCGCGCGCCCCTGCGCCCGGGCGAGGTGTTCAGAATCGGTCTCGACGCAAGCGCGTTTGCGCAGAAAACCGGCTGGTGTCCCCGCCACACGCTCGATGAGGGCATCGCCGCCTTCCTGGAATCGCTCGAGAATTAAGCGGGCAGACGCCCGTAGACGCGCTCGGGCGTGACCAGCACGGCGACCGCGCCCTGCTCCACCATCGCCTGGTCGTATTCCTCCCAATCGGGATGGTCCGAGTCCCCGCAGGCGCGAAACACCTCGCGGAACATCACGCGCATTTTCTCTTTTTCGGTGTTTTCGTAATCGAACAGTCTGGCGTTGCCCTCTACGCTCACCCAGGTGCGCCAGTCGGGGGTGACGTAGAGCACGGTGCACTGGGGGTTCTTGCGCAGGTTCTTGAGCTTCACCGACCAGCCGCGCACGATGACGAAAGCGGCGCAGTTCTCATACGCCCCACACACGATAATGCTCGACTGCGCCGTGCCGTCCGGCCTCAAGCTCGTGACCATGCCCTTGTGGTTTTTCTCCATAAACGGCCTTGCATCTTCGAAGTTCATGAGATACCTCGCTTAGAATGTGAGAAAAGAATGTTTCCAGGATTGTAGCAAAATTCGAGAACGAACGACGCCATAAGGAGAGATGCCGATGAGCCGTCTCGCACCGCTTGAACCCGAATCCATGCCGCCCCGACAACGAGAAGCCTATGAGGATCTCATCGCCAACCAGCGCGGCGGCGTGCGCGGGCCTTTCGGCGTATGGTTGAGAAGCCCCGGCCTCGTCATCGCCCTTCGCAATCTCATGAAGTTTTATTACGAGGAAAGCGTCATCACCGAAGACCTCCGCGAACTCGCCATCATCATCACCACGCGCCACATGGGGGCGACCTACGCTTATTCAGCGCACGAGGCGCAGGCGCTCGCCAGCGGTCTCACGCCCGCCCTCGTGGCCGCCGTGATGGCGGGGGAGGCGCCCACCGAGGGCACGGAGCTTGAACTTTGCGTATACAGGTATTGCACCGAGTTGCTCGAAACCAAAAAGGCGTCGGACGCCGCCTATCAGGAGGCGTTTACTCTCCTGGGCGAGAAGGGTGTCGTCGACTTAACCGCCCTCGTGGGCTTTTATACGGCCATCTCCCTGACGCTCAACGCTTTTGAGATACCACCCGTGACGTGAGGGAGCGAATTTTTTTTTCTATGACAGTATATTTTGATGGTTCTGTCCACCCTTTATTGGCTTACGTCTTGGTTTTTTACCGACTAGATTAATTTTAAAAAATTTATCACTTGAATAGCGAAAATATAACGAAATTATGATATAGTACTACGATGGTCAGCAAAAGAACGCATGAAATACGAGATCCCATCCATGTTTTCATCAGACTGGATTCTGATGAAAGGAAAGTTCTTGATTCGCCTCCCTTTCAGCGATTGCGTCATATTCACCAATTGGCCCTGACATGTCTCGTTTATCCGGGTGGAACCCACAAGAGGTTCGAGCATTCACTCGGCGTAATGGAGCTGGCAAGCAGGATTTATGATGTCGTCACGGAACCGGAAAATATATATCAGGAATCTAGAGCTGTTAGAGAGATTATTCCAAAGCATAGGGGATTAGAGCATCTGAAATGGAAAAGGACGTTAAGAATTGCGGCGTTGTGCCATGATCTCGGGCATCTCCCATTTTCTCATGCGTCGGAAGCCTTATTGCCGAAGGGTTGGGATCATGAACGCATGACGATGGAAATAATTTTGGGCGAAGAATTAAAGGATATCTGGAAAGAAATTGATTTGCAGCCAGAGCGAGTTGCGAAACTGGCGATTGGAGCGAAGAAATCGAAAGATCATATGAGTGTCGAGTTGAATGAATGGGAGAGCATTTTATCGGAAATCATCACCGGGGATGTTTTCGGTGCCGACAGGATAGATTATTTGCTGCGGGATTCGTATCACACGGGGGTTGCCTACGGGAAATTCGATCATTACCGCTTAATCGATACGATGAGGATACTGCCGAAAGAAGGGGCGGATGGTTCTCAGGAGCCGGTTCTAGGTGTCGAGGAAGGCGGCTTGGAATCCGCCGAGGCGTTGCTGCTTGCGCGATATTTCATGTTCTCGCAAATATATTTTCATCCCGTCCGCCTCATTTATGATCAGCACTTGGCGGATTTTTTGAAATCCTGGTTGGGCGAGGGTATGTTTCCGACGGATTATAAAGAACACTTGAAATATACGGATAATGAAGTAATATCTGGGATGTTATCCATTGCCAGAGATAAATCTCATCCCGCCCAAGCGCAAGCCGAGCGCATCGTTCGTCGACGGCATTTCAAGAGAATCTATAGACCTGCAGCCGAGGATCAGAAATTCTTGGAACCGGGTCGGAAAATATATGAAGCGGCATCCGAGAAATTCGGTGAGGAAAATGTGAAGCATATTCAGAGGACTCAGGACAGGAGAAAAAGTTTTTTCCCGGTTCTCATACAAGGCGCGAGAATCTCAGAAGCGGCGAGCGAGAAAGAAACATTCTCAAACATTCCGCTGGCGTCTTGTGAGAATGTTTTCATTTCACCTGAAATGAAAGAGCAAGCCGATGTTTGGTTGAGTGGAAAGCGAGAAGAAATCCTTTCATCTGCCGGAGGGGAGTAATGGCAATGGAGCGATTCGAGAGGGCCGCCGTCTTGTTGTCTTTGGCCGAGAGACTGAGAGACGCCGAAAGTTGGTGCGGGGAAACGCACGTTCAGAAGGTAACTTATTTTCTGCAGGATTTGCTGGAAGTCCCGCTGGAATTCGATTTCATTCTGTACAAGCACGGCCCCTATTCCTTTGACCTGAGCGACGAAATATCATGGATGTGGGCGAACGATTTCTTGAAACCGCGTCCGCAGCAGAGGCCATATGGGCCGAAGCTGGTACCCGGCGAGAGGGCGGAACTTTTGAAGAAGATATATTCGAAATCCATTGAGGAATATGCCAATAAGGTTCAAAAAATCGTGGATATTTTCGCGCCGATGAAGGCAAGGGCCTTGGAGAGATATGCCACGGCGTATTATGTTTCGAAAGAGAAAAAGGAAATAACCCCTGATGCGATGGCGGCTGAAATCGTCGAGCGAAAACCTCATATCAGTCCGGGTGAAGCTCGGGAAGCCGTTGCGTTCGTTGCGCAGTTAAAGAGTACACTGTAGGGTTCTTGAAATATGTACGCTCGCCTTTATGACAAACGAAAATCCTTGTCCCCTGTGATTAGAATCTAATTACAAGCCGTCCTCATTCAGGCGCCCGGCCGCTTTTCTGCGTCATGCTTAAGAGTCGCGCCTCAATTTCCCCGTTCCATGCGCCTTCGCACATCCGCCAGGTCCAGTTGCCTTCCGGGACGCCGGGGCGGTTCATGCGGCCTTCGTTGCCGAGGCCCAGGACGTCCTGGGCGGGGATGATGGCGAGCGCGGCCTGTGATTTCATCGCCGCTCGGATCATCGACCAGTGGATGTCCTCAGGCTCTCCCCCGAAGGTCCTGAGCGCCGAGGCGCGCGATATGGCGAAGCCCGCGGGCGTTTCGTTGCGCAGAATCGGGTCTCCGCCGTGAAACCAGCCCTGGGCGGTGTCGTTGTCGTGCGTGCCGGTGTAGACGACCGCGTTCTCGGGAATGTTGTGGGGCAGATGGGGGTTGTCCGGGCTGCCGTCGAAGGCGAACTGCAACACGCGCATACTCGGCAGACGGAATCGATCGCGCAGGGCGTGCACGTCGTCGCCCACCGAACCCAGATCTTCGGCGATGAGCGGCAACGCGCCCAATTCTTCCTCCAGCGCGCTGAAAAAGGCTTCTCCCGGTCCCTCGCGCCAGGCGCCGTCTTTGGGAGATTCGGCATCGGCCGGAATCACCCAGAAGCGCGCGAAGCCGATGAAATGATCCATGCGCAACGCGTTGAACCGGGTGACGTTCACGGCCATGCGCATCTTCCACCAGGCGAAATTCTCATCAAAGTGCTCGGCCCAGTCATACAGGGGATTCCCCCAGTGCTGGCCGTCCTGATTAAAGTAATCGGGCGGCGCGCCCGCAAAGGCGGTCGGCCTGCGCGATCCATCGAGTTCGAACAGGTGCGTCCTCGCCCAAACGTCGGCCGAATCATGGGCGACGTAGATGGGGATGTCGCCGATCAGGCCGACCCCTTTCGCTGCGGCGTATTCCTTGAGTGCGCGCCATTGGCGGTGGAAGATGAACTGCTCGAATTGCGTGTAGCGGATGTTTTTATCGAAGGCGGGATCGTCGGGGTCCTTGTGCCCTGAATCCTCGGGCCACTCCCACCAGGCGGAGCCGCCGAACGCGCGCTTGAGCGCCCGGAACCTCGCGTAGTCGGTCAGCCAGCCTGCTTGCGACTCGCAGAACTCCGTATATGCCGCTTCGTTTGCGCCGCCGCCGCTTGAGAATGCCTCGAATGTTTCTGCGAGAAGCGATTCCTGGGCCTGGAGCGCTTGAGCCGGTTCGATATCCCCATCGTCGGGCAGGCGATTGTTCTCCAAATCTTTCGGGGAGAGCAGGCCTTCTTCGGCGAGACTGGCGAGCGATATCAGGAGCGGATTTCCCGCGAAAGTGGATGAGGAGACATAAGGGGAGCCCGTGTCGTCGGTGGGGCATACGGGCAGCATCTGCCACCAGCTCTGGCCGGAGGCTGCGAGTTGGTCGACGAACTCGAATGCCCTGGGGCCCAGATCGCCGAAGCCCGTCTCGCTCGGCAATGAGGTGGGATGCAGCAGGATGCCGCTCTTTCTGGCGTGAAACGGATTTGCTTGGTTCATTCTAAAGACCATTCACCGGGGAAGTATTTCCCACCTTCGCTTCACCTTGTGTCGCGCGCGGCGCCGGATTCACCGCCTGCATACTGGTATGGCACGGCGCGCGCCATTTATTCAAGCAAAAAAGCATAATGCCCTAGTGTCCCTCCCCCAGGGGGAGTCTTACGGCGTCGCCGGTGCGTGACGATTCCTCCATGGCGATGGTCACCTCCAGGGTCTGGCGCGCGTCTTCCGCCGTGGCGAGATGGCAGGGCCGCCCCGTTGCGAGGTGGTCCAGCCAGTTCCTCGTCTCATCGCCGATGGGTCCATACATGGTGTCGAGCGCCCAGTCGCCTGAGGACGTGCTGCCGAGAAAGACCATCGGTAGATTGTGGTCTGGGACGTAGGCGTGCGGGTAGCCCTTTTCGGTGTAGAGGATGTTCTCCTTGTGGTCCTCATCGAAGAGCATCACGCCGTCCGTGCCGATGACTTCCAGGCGGATGCTCTGCCCCGCGGTGGGGTATTTCGCGGGCAGCGCGTAGCAGATGCCCAGGTTCACGGTCGCGCCGTCGGCGAAGGTGATGATCGACCAGCTCACGTCGTCCACCTTGGGATATCCCGCCTCCTTGAAGACGAAGCCTCCTCCCCGGCAGACGACTTCGACCGGCGGGTTTCCCTCCATGAACCAGCACATCATGTCGACCCAGTAGGTGAGCACGTCGAGAACGGGCGTGGCGTCCGCCGAGCGTTTGAGTATCTCGAACGCCTGCGCCCTGGTGTTGAACACGCGGCCCGTCGCGCCGATGAGCCGGCCCAGGCGGCCCTCCTTTATCTGTTCTTTCCCCAGGAAATAGCGCCGCTTGTAGCGCATGATGTAGCCCACCCGCAGGTCGGTCTCGTATTTTTCCGCCGCGCCGAGCAGCCGGTCGGCGTCTTCAAGCGTCATGGCGATCGGCTTTTCCACGAGAACCGGCTTGCCGAGTTCGAGCGCCTGAAGCACCGGCTCCACGTGGGCGAACTCCGAAGTCGAAACGATGACGGCGCCGACGTCGGGGTGGGAGATGACCTCCTCGTTGCTTCCTGACGCCACCTGCGCCCCCACGCGCTGGCCGAGCGCCTTCGCGCGCTCGGGCTCTGCGTCCGAGATGGCGAGAAAGCGAACGGCCGGGTGTTGCGCGGCCAAGCGCGAGCGGTGCGTGCCGATGCGTCCGGCGCCCACGACGGCGACGCCGAGTTCGTTCCTGTCGAAAAGCGCCAAGGCGAGCCTCCTGAATGATCCTGTATGGGAAATGCGCGGGCATTCTACGCCGCGAATCCCCCGCCTTCAATCGGGCTCACGAGTCGCGGAAGGTTCGGCTTCGTTTAGATTGTTCTTGTGTTTTCAGGCTTCTTGGTGGATCCGAGAGAAGCGCGTCTCAAAGAAGCAGGCGGTCGTCCATGCGCGAGCGCGTCAGCACCTCATGCCCCTCTTCGGTGATGAGCACCGTCTCCTCGATGCGCACGCCGCCGCCCCCGGGTACGTCGGGCACCCAGATGAGCGGCTCGATGGCGAACACCATGCCGGGTTCGAGAGCCACTTCTTCGGAATCAGGATCCGGTTCTCCGATGTAGGGTGGCTCGTTGGGGGATGTGCCCACCGCGTGGCCGATGCTGAGCGAGAACCAGTTCTTTCGCAAGCCGTATTTCTCGCCCGTCTCCCAGATTCGCTCGGCCACCTGTTTGTTCGTAAAGCCCGGGCGGGTGCGTTCGAGTCCCAACTGCAGGGATTCGTGTACGGCCGTGTAGATTTCCTTTTGCCGCTTCGATGGTTTCCCGCAGATCATCGTCCGGGCCACGTCGCCGAAATACCCGTTCCACTGCGCGCCGATGTCGATGAACACCATGTCGCCGCTTCGGATAATCTTGTCGCTCGCGAAGCGGTAGGGGGGCGACATGTGCTCGCCCGAGGCCACGAAGGGAGAGACCAGATGCGCCATCTCGCCCCCGTAATGGTGGAGCACCTTCATCGCGTCCGCCGCCACGTCGCACTCGCGCTTTCCGGCCCGCACGCTGTCCATGGCCTCCTCGTTCACGGCGTCGGCGATCGCGCAGGCCTCGCGGATCATGTAGACCTCCTCGGGCATCTTGTGCCGGCGCACCTTGTGCATGAACGAATCGCCGTTCACGAACTCCACGTCGTCCAGATGCTTCTGGTAGGCGCTGAACTGGATGAACGTCATGAGATCCAGGCCCACCCGCTTGCCGATGAGGCCAAGCTCTTCAAAGAGGGGTCGCAGCGTCTCGCGGATCATCTTGTCCACGAGGGGCTGTTCTTCCATCTTCGCCAGGTGATGGAATTTCTCTATCCAGGGCATGTCGCGCGAGACGCGGGGTATCTCCCCGCCGTTGGTCATGACGTGCGCTCTTCCCTCTCGCGGGAGGATGACGGCGTTTCTCGTTCCCTCGCGGTGCGCCAGAAAAGAGGAGCGCATGCTCGTGAGGTAGCGCACGTTCTCCACCTTCCAGAGGAAAAGGGCGTCGATATCCGCCTCGGCCATCGCCTTTTGCGCCTTGTCCACGCGCTTCTGGCGGAGCGCGCCCACGTCGACGCGCTCCTCGTAGTCGACGTTGAATTGGCCCCGCGCGAATCCCGGCATGAATTTCATCTCCTCTGGCGGGACGCCCGCGCGGCTGGAATGGCAAACCGCGACTGACGCCCCGTATGTATTTCATGTAAAAATGAATCGTTATTTTGGTTCTTCCACCAGTTCGATCACGACGTTGTCGGGCGCGATGATGAAGGCCGTCCTCGAACCCAGAACGCCGTCCCCCGGTTTTTTCGTGAAGACGACGCCCGCTTTCTCCAGGCGGTCGGCCACTTCGTCGATGCCTTCGACCTGGATTCCGAAGTGGTGGAGTCCGCGGCCCACCTTCGCCATGGAATCGTCCTCATCGGCTCTCAGGCCGCGTATGCGGATTTCCACCTCCCCGAGCATCACGCTGATGTAGGGGGAGCCGCGGTATTCGATCTCTGGCGTGAACAGTTCGCCGCCGAAGTGGTTGATGTAGAAATCCGCCGCCGCCTGGGGGTCCTTGGCGACGTGGTGCACGTGATGGGTTCGTGAGGCCACCCTATTTCCTCCCTTGTTGGTGATGGGGTCTAGAGGCCGTCTCCGACGGCGACGTATGCGCCGCCGGGCACGGGGTTCTCATCGTCGCTGCGCGCGCCCCACTGGCCGGTGATGGCGTACATCGCCCGCACCTTCTTCATGTTGTTTCCGCCGTCGCTCGAGAAGAGCATGTTGTGCGTGTCGCGGAACCATTTCTCCAGGAAATTCTCGCGCTGTACGCCCACGCCCGCGTGTATCTCCATCGCCATCTTCGTGACGTCGCAGGAGATCTCGTGCGCGAAGGCGCTGGCGGTGAGCGTCATGGGCGGGTCGATGGGAATCTCGTGGCGCATGTCCTGACGCCATGCCGCGTAGTGCACGTAGGCGCGCGCCGCCTGGATCTTCGTGTACATGTCGACGAGCTTGATGCCGACGGATTGGTGGTGCGCGATGGGGCGTCCGCTCTGGTGCCGGTTTTGCGCGAATTCGAGCGATTTCTCATACGCTGCGCGCGCCACGCCAATCTGGCCCGCCGCGTTGATGAGGGCGTCGCCGCGCAGGTGCCGCCTGATGTAGGAGACGCCGCAGTTCTCGGGTCCCAGGCGGTATTTCGCGGGGACTATCGCGTTATCGAAGATGATCTCCGCGTTCTGGTTCAGGCGGTAGCCCATCTTGTTGTGCACCTTGCCCATCTTCACGCCGGGCGCGTCCATCGGCACCATCAGGAGGGAAGCCCCCTGTTCGACGCCCACGTCGGGGTTCGTGCGCACGAACGTGAACATCAGCCGCGCCCAGCCCACGTTCGAGATGAAGTGCTTCTTCCCGTTCACGATGTAGTTGTCGCCGTCGAGCACGGCGGTGGTCTGGTATCCGCCGTCCGCTCCGTTGTAGGGAATCTGGTTCTCGGATCCCGAGGCGGGCTCGGTCGTCGCCGTGCCGATGAGGAAGGTGGGATCGCTCACGTACTCGCGCATCCAGTAGTCCGCCAGTTCCGCGTCTCCCAGAAGCTCGCTCGCGAGGATGTGGGATATCTTCGTGGAGGAGAGCATGAACCCCGTGGCGCCCCTGTCGCCCCAGGAAATCTCCTCGCCCACGATGCAGTGGGTGAGAAGATCTTCCACGCCGCCGCCTCCGTATTCCTTGGGGATGCTCATCGTTCTGAGGCCCGTCTTGTCGAGTTTTTCGAGAAGATGGGGCATGTAGGCGCAATTGAGCGGGTCCTGCTGATGATCCAGCTCCAGGCTGATGGGCCGGATTTCATCCCGCGCGAATTCATGCGCAATTCTTTGATATTCTTTTTGCTCATCGGTCATTCGGTAGTCGTACATGAGTCTCCTTCCTTCCAGTGATGGGCGGGTCTACCCCGCCGTCGCCATTTGCGTCTAGTCGTCTTCTTCGAGTATCTCCGCCACTTCCACGGGTTCGCCGCGCTCCCATGAGCGCATGGCCGCCCACACGGCGCCGAGAACGTGGAGTCCTTCCGCTCCGCCCACCTCGGGTGGACGCTTTTCCCGGACGGCGCCTTCGAAATCCTTGAATTCCTCTATCAGGTAATCCTGTCTGGGGTATTCTTCATACGGGATTTCCTCACGCTTCTCTCCGTCTTTTTTGAGGATTTTGATGCCCTCCCACCTGTCGTGGTAGAGGTTCGCCTCATCCCCGTAGGCGTTCATGAAATAGGTGTATCGCCCGTTCGGCGTGCGCGGGCTGATGAAGCTCGTTCCCAGCGTGCCGAGCAGACCGGATTCGAATTCGAACCACACGACGCTCACGTCGGGAATTTCCGATTTTGTCTTTATCTTGCTGAACGCCGCCGACGCGCGCTTAATCGGCCCGTAGAGATACAGGAGGTTGTCCACCTGGTGGATGGCCACCTGGAGCAGCGGGCCGCCTGGGGAGCCTTCCGCGTACCATTGCCAGTTGTCCGGCGTGTAGTGGAGCCCCCGGTCGTTCGAGTAGTTGGTCTCTGCCATCGCCAGTGTGCCGATGGTTCCCTCATCGAGCATTTGCTTGAAGAGGCGGTGGCCTCTGAGCCATCTCGAACTCGCGCCCACCGCCAGGGTGACGCCGGCGTCCTCACAGGCGCGGATCATCTTCTTGGCATCCGCGATGGAGGCGGCGATCGGCTTGTCGACGAGCACGTGCTTCCCCTGCTCGGCCGCCGCCATCGCGAGTTCGGCGTGCTTGTTGTTGGGCGCCGCGATAACCACAGCGTCCACCTCGGGGTGGCGGACAACCGCCTCGTAACTCTCCTCTTCACTGCATGAGAATTTTTCGCTGAACGCCTTTCGTTTTTCGGGCGTCCTGGTGAAGCACGTGGTGATTTTCATCCCGGGCGTTCTTTCGATATAGGACGCCAGGGTGTTGCCCCAGCGGCCCAGCCCGACCACGGCCACCCTCAATGGATCGCTCATCTGGTATTTCTCCTCATTCCGTTATGACTCATAACGATTTCAAACGCGGGTCCAGCACGTTTCTCAGCCAATCGCCCACCAGGTTCGCTCCCAGCACCGTCACCGTAATCGCCAGACCGGGCAGGGTGACGACCCACCAGGAGGTGTAAAGGTGCACCTTCCCGTCGCTGAGCAGCCCGCCCCAGGTGGGTGTGGGCGGCGGTACGCCGAGACCCAGGAAGCTCAGGCCCGCCTCGATGATGATCATCCGCCCCAGGTACAGGGAGGCGATGATGATGACGGGCGCCAGCACGTTCGGGAGAATGTGGCGGACGATGATGCGTAAATGACTCCCGCCGATGCTCCGCGCCGCCTGGACGAACTCCTGCTCGCGCAGCGTGAGCACCTCGCCGCGCACGACGCGGGCGTAGATGACCCAGATGCGCATCGACATCACGAGTATGAGCACGACCAGGCTCGGCCCCACGATGGCGATGGTCGCCAGGGCCAGCAGTATGAACGGAAAGGAGAGCACCAGGTCCACGAGCCGCATGAGCAGAAAATCCACCTTTCCGCCGAAATAACCCGCCACCAGTCCCACGCAAAGCCCGAAGCATCCCGTGAGCAAAACGGCGAAAAAGCCCACCAGCAGCGAAATGCGCGCGCCGTAGATGAGCCTGCTCAGAAAATCCCGCCCCAGGTGGTCCGTGCCGAGCAGATAGATCTGCTGTCCGTCCGACCACATGGGCGGTTTGAGGTTCCTGTCCAGGAGTTGGGCCTGGGGGTCCATGGGCGCGAGCAGCGGCGCGAATACGGCCATCACCACCACTGTTATGAGAATGACGCAGCCCAGGAGCGCGGATTTGTCCTTCCACAGGGACGCCCATACCTTCGGGCGATCGGGGAGTTCCTCGATCTCCATGGAATCCTGAATCGCGAGCGCTTGTTCTCTCATTCGTACGATATCCGCGGATCGAGATAGGCGTAGACGAGGTCCACCGTCAGGTTGATGAGCACGAACCCAGACGCCAGAAGAAACACGGCGGCCTGGACGATCGGGAAGTCGCGGTTCGCGATCGAATCGACCACGAGGCGTCCGACCCCCGGCCAGGCGAAGACGACCTCGATGATCACGGTTCCGCCGAGCAGAATGCCCAAGTCCAGTCCCATGACGGTCACGATGGGAATCGAGGAATTTTTTAAGGCGTGAACCATGAGCACGATTTTTTCGCTCAGCCCCTTCGCCCGCGCCGTCGTAATGTAGTCCTGGCGCAGCACCTCGAGCATCTGGGAGCGCATGAGCCTCGCGAGCCGGGCGAGGTGATACGTGGAGGCGGCGAAAGCCGGCATGATGAAATGCTCCCAGCCGCCGCGGCCGAAAGAGGGCAGAAGCCCCAGCGTCACCGAGAAGAACATGATGAACATGATCGCCAGCCAGAAATCGGGAACCGCCTGCATCAGCACCGTGATGCCTACGCAGCCCTTGTCGTAGGATGAGCCTTCTTTGAAAGCCGCCAGACAGCCGAATGGAATTCCGATGACGACGGCGAAAACGAATGCCCCGACCGCCATCTCAATCGTCGCCGGGAAATGCTCCAGAACGAGGCCCATGGCCGATTCGCCGTGTTCGGTGGATTCCCCGAAATTCCCCTGCAGCGCGTTTTTCAGGAAACGCCAGTACTGCACGTGGAGCGGCTGGTCGAACCCCATGAGTTTTCTCAAGTGCTCGATGTCTTCGTGGGTCGCATCGGTGTCGAGCATCACCAGGACGGGGTCGCCCGTCATGTGAAGCAGGAGAAACACGATGATCATGACGCACTTGAGGAGGACTACCGCCTGAATCAAGCGCTTGAAGACGTATCCGGCCATAGAAACACCCAGCGACAAGGAACGGAATTATTTCATTTCGAGGACGACTTGCGCCGCTCTGCCGGAGGATTGAGACCGACACCACCCCGCGGCAGGAGTTTCGCGAACGCCTCCGGCCAGGGCGGGGTTCATGCCCGCACCCGGCCGGAGCTTCGCTTCGAATTAAAGGTCGTTTCTACTTCAGGCCGACCTCTGCGGCTATCAGTTTTCCGTCGGCGCGTGGTTTCCAGTCTATCTTCTTGTTCGCGCCGAAGATGCGGAAAGTCTGATACAACGGAACGATCGGCACTTTCTCGTGGCGCAGAACGCGGGCGATTTCCTGGTATTTCTTCTCCCGCGCCTTGTTGTCCAGCGTGGAGCGCGCGTCGTTGATCATCCCGTCCACGGCCTTGTCGCGGAATCCGCCGTAGGCCGAGCGACTGCTGATGGCGCCGGCGAACATGTGCTCCGCGCTGAAGGCCGTGTTCATGCGCGCGAGATAGTACAGGAACGGCTTAACGTTTTTCTTGTACTTGCTGAAGATGATCTTCTTCATCGCGCCCCATTCCATCACGCGAACGTTCGCCTTGAGGCCGACCTTCGCCCACTGGCCGGCGATGCCCTCGAGCGCTTCCTTGCCCATCATGAAGCGTCCGCGGGGGATGTACACGTCGAAGGAAAACCCTTTCGCGAAACCGGCCTCGGCGAGCAGCTTCTTCGCCTGGGCGGGATCGTAGGGGTAGGGCTTGAGTTCGGGGTTGTAGCCGAAGCTCGCGGGACCCTGGATGATCGCCACCGATTTGGCGAAGCCCATCATCACGTTCTTGGTGATGGCCTCGCGGTTGATGGCGAGGTTCATCGCCCTGCGGACCCGGACGTCCATCCAGGGCGCGCCTTCTTTGATCACCATCAGGATGTAGTTCGTTCGCGGCGACTGCTTGGCGATAACGTCCGTTTTGCCGCCCGCCCGGACGCGGTCGCTCAAGGCCGGGGGCAGGTTGTCGATGACGTCCACGTCGCCCGAGATGAGCGCGGAGACGCGCGTGGTGGACTCGGGGATGAACTTGACCACCGCCGTCTTCACCCTGGGCTTTCTCCAGGCGTTGGGGTTCGCCTCGTAGACGACTTCCTGTCCCTTACGCCATTTCTTCATCACGAAGGGCCCGCTACCCACGGGATTGCGGGAGAGATGTTTCTTGTCGTGTTTCATATAATACTTCGGCGGCACGATGAAGCCGTAGATCGCCAGAAACGGCGGGAGCATGGGGTCGGGCTTTTTCGTGTGGATCCGGACCGTGTGCTCATCCACCACTTCCAGTTTCGCCATGCTCTTGAAGTAGCGGTACTGCCTCGATTTCATCTTGGGGTCGAGAATCCGCTCGAAGCTGAACTTCACGGCCTCTGCGTTCACGGGGTCCCCGTTGCTGAACTTCACGCCCTTCCTGATTTTGAACTCCCACACCTTGGGGCTCACCATCTTGTAGCTCTCGGCGAGCTGGTTCGTCATGGAGCCGTCGGGAGCGCGCGCAAGCAGCGTCTCGAAAACGTTCGGGTGGTGCATCGAAATCGGAAGGGAACTGAAAGTGTGCGGATCGAACGTCGTCAAAGCGCCGGCCATCCCCAGCACTACCTTCCCCTTGGGTGCCGCCTTCGCTCCCACGGGGAGCAACAGCAACGACAGAACAACCATCCAAAGCCATAGCCTCTTCATTTCGTGTTCCTCCTTTTAAATAAGAATCAACCAAGCCGTCAGAGACAAACCAATTCATCCGTACTCGTGTTCAGTGGTTCATAGCCATTATCCGTCACCAGATAGGTTTCACCCCAGAAAATCTGGCGGTCGGGTCCCAGGTTGAACATGGGATGCGTTGTCACCACCATTCCGGGTTCAAGGGCTCCCTCGGATACCGGTGTGATCATGTAATCCGTGAGGTCGAGGCCCGTGAGATGTACCAGCCCGTAGGGCCACACCTCGTAGCCGTGTTTTTCGAACACGTCGTTCATCGCCGTGACCATTCCGACCATCGGCTTACCCGGCCCAAGATGCTCCAGCGAGGCGTCGCGCGCCTCGCGTACAACTTGGTGGGCGTCGACCAGCCATTTTTCCGCCTCGCCCAGCGCCAGAACCCGTACGATCTGGTTCCAGTATCCCTTAACGCGCGGGGAGATTTCCAGCAAGACGGCGTCGCCGTTCTTGATGGGCCGGTCCGTCTGGGGGATGACGTAGCCCCAGGGCGCTTCGCCGCCGCCGGCCATGCTCGCCAGGCCCATCATGTTGAAGTTTTCCGTCCCGCCCTCGGGGATGATTACCCGGTCCATCTCGGCGCGCATATCGAGTTCCGTCACCCCTTCACGAATGAAACCGCAGAGATGATTCCACACCCTGTCGCCGAGCTCGGCCGCGTGGCGCGACATCTCGACTTCCTCTTCGCTTTGCACCAGGCGCAGCTTCCAGACGAGTTCGCCCGCCTCCACCCATTCTTTTGCGTTTACCTGATCCTGAAGCTGCTGGTACCAGGCGACAGGAATGATGGCGAGCGAGGAGATTCCGATCTTCGTGCTCGAGCCTGCGATTTCGTTCAGATGGTTGCATGCCTGCTTCGGAACCGGCGTCATGGCCTCGCAGCGCGTGTCGGATATCCATCCGTTTCGCAGGGATTCGATTCTCTGGTTCTCCACCCCTACGAACAAAACGGGTTCCCCCTCGCGCGGGAAGACCAGTATCTGCTGGCCGGAGAACGAGATAAAATTGCTGACGTAGGCGAGATTCCCCGTACGCGGTCCCTGGCGGCCGCTGTTGCCGTAGACGACGAGGATATCCAGACCCTCGCGCTCCATAGCCGCTCTTAGATTCGCATGGCGGCGGTCACGTTCTTTGGTCGATAGTCCCAACTTTCGTTTCCTCCGGATTGTGGGTCGTTAAAAGATCACCTTACCACCCGATACGGCCATGTTCACACCCGTCACGTAGGCGGCCTCATCACTGCAAAAAAACACCACGGCGCCGCTGACGTCTTCGGAACGCCCCAGACGCTTTATCGGAATGGTGTCGATATATTCTCTTTGATAATCCTCCGAATGGAGGATGGGCCGCTCCGTTTCGGTGAGGCCGGGGGAGACCATGTTGACCGTGATACCGTAGGGGCCCATTTCCACGGCCAGGTTTTGCGAGAAATACAAGAGAGCGGATTTGACGGACCCATAGGAATTCGTTCGCGCGCGTTTCTCGCCTAGGACAGTAGAAAGAACATTCACGATACGGCCCCAGCCCCGCTCCCGCATACCCGGCAGAGCCGCTTGGCAGCAATGGAAAGCGCCTTTGAGCATTACCTGAATCTGGGGCTCGTAATCCTCCTCCCAGCTCATCTCCATGAAGGCTCTGCCCTTCACCAGTTGCCGTGCGTTGTTGACGAGGATATCGACGCGACCCATCTCCTGCCCGCATTCTTCGAACATGTGCTCCACTTCGTCATGCCGGCTCACGTCGGCCTGGACGCTGAAGGCGACGCCGCCTCCTTCTTTAATTTCGCTCACTATTTCTAGCGCCGCTGCCTCGCCAGCGTGGTAGTGCACGGCGACAGCGGCGCCTTCGCGCGCCAGTGCGTGGGCGATGGCTTTGCCGATGCCGCGCGTTGCGCCGGTGACGAGCGCGGTGCGTTCTTTCAGTTTCATGCGGCACTCATCCAAAGCGTGAACGAAAAATTATGAACTTTTGCGACCAAAGAAAACAATTCTCGCCCCTGGAACCTTGACGTAAATAGAGTCAATTAAATCTTGAATAATGGTATTATATTTAATACCATTAATAATCGCAAGTGTTATTTTAGAAAGAGAGCCATTTCCAACAGAGTTGCAATATGTGAAACTTGCGCCTTGCTTGAAACTCGAAGCTCATCGGATTACGAGTACCTGGAAAGCGAGGAAAGTATGCGGGAACTGTTCGCTGAAAAGCCATTTTCGAACGAATTCATCCCCTATTACTATCAAATCGCCAATCACTTGCGCGGTAAAATAGAGAGCGGGGAACTGATAGCGGGTTTGAAGCTCCCCAAGGAGTTGGATCTTTCCAAGCATTTCGGCGTCAGCCGGGTCACCCTGCGTCAGGCACTCGCCATATTGGAGAAAGAAGGGCTTGTGACGCGTGAGCGCCGCAAAGGCACGTTCGTCAACCGCGGTGGCGTGAAATCGAAGATGATTCAACTCACCGGCGCCGTATGGGAGGAAGACGCCGTTGGCGGGGATATACGGGTCATTTCGATAGAGGAAATGGACGCTTCGTCTCGGTTACAAGAATTTTTCGGCTCAGATGATGGGGAAAGTCTGACCAGGGTCCAGCGCCTGAGGATGGCGGAGGAAACCCCCCTTTGCTACGTGATGAATTATCTGCCGCAAAAGCTGGCAAAAGACATTCCGCATGAGGATATCCGCACTCGTAGCATGCTCCACATCCTGAAAAATCGACTGCAAATTCCGTTGGGCAAGATACACCAGACGCTCGAAGCCCGTGTCGCGGATAGTGATGTCGCGGACCATCTTTCCATCGGCGTCCTGGCACCGGTCTTGTATGTGGAAACCTTCGTCCACAGTAAAAGCGGGGAACCCGTCGAATTTTCCCAGATTTATTACCGCGGAGATCAGCACCGATACAGAGTGGAACTCGTAAGCGAGTAGCCCCTCGCGTCTCGTGCTGCGCGCTTTTCCAAACTATCGCTGGATGGGAGGGGCAAGATGCCAAAAAAGAAGAGTACGAAAAGAACCATCGGCTTCATCGGCCTGGGCCTCATGGGCCAGGCGTTTTCCAAAAACCTCATCGCAGACGGCCATCGCCTCGTGGGAACCGATGTGCTGGCGGGGGCGAGGCGGAAATTCAAGCGCCTGGGGGGAGAGGCCTTGGAATCGCCCCGAGACGTGGCCGAAGCCGCCGAGGTGGTGTTTATCTCCGTTCCCAATTCCAAGATATCCCTTCAGACCGCACGTGGGAAAAACGGCTATCTGGCCTGCGCGCCTGAATCCGCGCCCGAGGTCGTGCTCGACACGACGACGTCGGACCCGGAGGATTCGAAAAAACACGCCGAACTGTGCCGGGGAAAGGGAATTCCTTACCTAGACGCCAGCGTAAGCGGCAACAGCGACCACGTGACGAATCGGGAAGGCTTGTTTCTCGTGGGCGGGAACAGGAAAGCCTACGAGAAGGTGGCGCCGCTTTTGGAGACGATGCTGTCCGATCAGGTTTACTGCGGACCTTCCGGCTCCGGGGCCGCGATGAAAGTGGTCGTGAACTACATGACCTCCATGGGGCGTTGCGTCATCGCCGAGGGCCTGCGGCTGGGGATGCGCAGCGGATTCGGGAAAGATTTTCTGTTCGACACGCTCAAGAGAAGCCGCGCGGGCGACTCGAGCGGGTTCCATGGCCACGGCGGCATCATGGTGCGGGGCCGGTATAGCCGTCCCCGGAGCACCCTGAACGTTATCCGGAAGGACATCGGGCTTGGCCTCAGGCTGGCCAGGAGAAACGGTGCCGTAACGCCGGTAGGCAACGCATGCGCGCCGCTGTACAGGGAAGGCGCGCGCGCAGGTAATGGAGAGTTGGACAGCGCGGCGGTGTATCTCTCCTATCTGGAGCGGGAAAACAAGAAATAGGGTATCTCACGCGCTCTTTCTGAATGTATGAGGAGCGAGAGAAGTAAATCAGCAACGGGGGTGAGCCTTGCCGGGTGAAGCGGGAGATGTTCAAGTCAAAGAATCCACGCTCGTCGTGGTGGGCGATATGGAAATCGACCGCCCCGAGCCAAAAAAAACTTTCTCCAAAGTTGCCTCTTATCTGGATGCGGCCGACTTGCGCTTCGGCGGCCTCGAAGCCTCGATGTCCCATATAGGCGCGCCCGCGACAGGAAAGATCGTGATGCGCCACGACCCGGAGATGATTCAGGGCTATCTCGAGGGCGGCTTCGACGTCTTGGCGTTTGCCAGCAATCATTGCATGGACTACGGGGTCGAGCCGTTCGTCGAGACGATGGAACTGCTTGAGCGAAACGGAATCGCATATTCGGGAGCGGGCCGGAACATCCAGGAAGCGCGAACGCCCGCCGTTCTCGAACGAGAAGGCGTGCGATACGGTTTTTTATCTTATGTGCTGGAACTCCCCCTGGGCTGGGGGGCAGGCCCTAAAAAGCCGGGCGTCGCGCCCATACGTCAGGATGCGCTTTATGGTCCTCCATATGTCAACGAAGAGGAATTAGAGGCGATGATCGCCGACATCGAACGCACGCGGCCGAGGGTCGATTTTCTTCTGGCCTCGTTCCACTGGGGCGCGAGCCAGAGCCGCACACTCACGCTTTCCCAGCAGGCGGTGGCGCATGCGGCGGTCGAATCCGGTGTGGATGTCGTCGTCGGTCATCATCCCCACATCCTGCAAGGTGTCGAGGTGTATCGCGGGCGGCCAATTTTTTACGCCTTGGGTAATTTTGTCCTCGATCATGACCACCCGATGTTCCTGCCCACGGCGCGCGAGTCGATTTGTCTGAAGTTGAACCTCAAAGGCGGAGCGCTCAGTCGGATAGCTGTAGCGCCCGTTTTGATCGAAGAGGACGGCAGCCCCCGGATTCCGGGACCTGAGGAGCCAAAATCGGCGGAAATTCTGGGTGTTCTCAAAACCCTTTCGGAAAAGCTGGGTACGCAGCTCGATATATCCGGGAGTGAAGGAAAGGTGGCGCTTTGACCATGATTTTTTCGCTCTTTTTCGGGCAGAACAGCGCGGAAAATTCATCATGGAGCTAAAGGGAAAAATATTCGTCATC